>Ga0070734_10000131_pt1 | contig 208201 bp, 166 predicted proteins | sample Coa_R1_8_FD_66444 | JGI IMG/M metagenome (GOLD analysis project Ga0070734, IMG submission 66444) | Surface soil microbial communities from Centralia Pennsylvania, which are recovering from an underground coalmine fire - Coalmine... | ecosystem: Environmental > Terrestrial > Soil >...
GGGGAAGCACGCTCTGATTACTGGAAGTTCACGTGGCTTGGGAAGAGGCATTGCTTTGACGCTGGCCGAGAAGGGTGTCAAAGTGGCCATCAATTATCGCCAGAATGAGGCTGCCGCTAACGATACGCTAATGAAGGTACGGGAACGCGGGTCCGATGGTTTGATCATCCAAGCCGACGTCTCGCGCCCCGAGGATATCCGCCGGATGGTCAAGGGGGTTCAAGCCGCATTCGGGGGGTTGGACATCTTTGTCAGCAATGCTCTTGGCGAACTTTTTACCTATTATCAGCCTCCTCTGGACCTCACACCAGAACAGTGGGACAAGGCGGTCGATTCCCAGGCCAAGGCGTTCCTCGTGGGGGTCCAGGAGGCGGCCCGCCTTATGGGCAAAGGCGGCAGGATCGTCGCCATCACTTACCGCCCCGGCGGTCTCACTGCTAGCTGGCAGCCGTATATCGCCCAAGGGTCAGCTAAGGCAGCGCTGGAATCGATGGTTCGCTACTTCGCTGTCGCGCTAGCTGGTCGAGGAGTCACTGTAAATGCGATTAGCCCCGGGGTTACGGAGGACAGTATCTTCAACAGCCTCCCGCAAGAGGTGCAGGACGGGATACGTGCTTGGCACCGAGCTGGCTGGACGCCAATGGGTCGGTTGGGAACGCCAGCGGATATGGGCAACGCAGTGGCCCTTCTCTGCTCGGAAGAAGCTGGCTGGATTACGGGCCAAGTCATCGCCGTAGATGGTGGGGCATCATTGATGAACCCCGATTTCCCCCTTGCAATTCAGCGTGGATAGCAGTCCGATCGTGCTGGATCCAGAGCGCGCCCCGCCGTGCAAGCGCAAATAGTTGAAGCTTCTTGCAGCCGTTCAACTGTTGAAACATCCTGATTACACTCATTGCGCCGCAGAATCCCCGCCACCGAGGTCGTCTGCGGCATTCTTCGCCATCATCCCAAAGACAAAAAATACGGCAGCAGAACCCATACCTAGAAATTCAGCAATCACCCAATCAATCTTTGTGAACTCGCTGATGGCTCGCCCACCCACCAAGAACAACAGCCCAGCGATCACAAAGAGAACCTGACTAGTGCCTTTGAGTACTGGTTTCACTGCGAAGGATTCTACGCTTCCGAATTGGCGATCAATCCCCGTAGCGCTCAAATTCCCAGGCGATTCCCGACTTGATCTCTATCCCATGTTTCATCACGGAAGATCGCGCGTCGCCAGCCTCTCTTCTCGGAGAATGATCACGCACGGATTACTGTGCAACGCGGCCCTCACAATCAGCGTACTTCGGCTGGGATATTGTGCGACCGGCGAACACCGGGTATGCCGCTTCGATCGGATTCATCAGGGGGAAACATGAATGAATCGGTCATGGACAGCCAGAACAGTATGCCGCCGACGCGGCGGGGTTGGGCGCAGAGTGCAGTTCTGGCGGTCTGCGAATTCGCTTTCCTCTAAGTCGCTGATTCCAGGATAGGGACGGGTAGGTACCGGGGTACGCGAGCAATGGCTCTTTCGCAAAGTGAATTTGCCGGTTTCTTCACGTTGACTGGACTTCGCAAATAGAAGCGAAGCAAGCGCTTTCATATGTCTCCAGCAGTGTTCTTCTAATGCGTTAACATTGTCTGACCGGAGCCTCCTCGCCCCGCGAAGTGGAACAGGCAAAGTTAATTCGGAAGCTCTAGAGTTGATAGGATTAACACCATGACTCCCCAGCCACCATTTACTGACGTTCCCGATGCGATCGAGGAAATCCGCGCCGGGCGCATGATCGTAGTGGTCGACGACGAAGACCGCGAGAACGAGGGCGACCTTACCCTCGCCGCCGAAAAGGTCACGCCCGAAGCCATCAACTTCATGGCCAAGCACGGACGCGGACTCGTCTGTCTCGCTATGACCGAAGATCGCCTCGATCACCTGCGCATCGGCCCGATGACTCAGGAGAACACCTCGCAGTACGGTACCGCGTTCTGCGAAGCGATTGACGCGCGCCAGGGAGTCACCACGGGAATTTCCGCCTACGATCGCGCCCGAACAATTCAGGTTGCCATCGATCCCGCCACCAAACCCAGCGACCTTGCCCGCCCCGGCCACGTCTTTCCCCTCCGCGCCCGCAAGGGCGGCGTGCTCGTCCGGGCCGGACAGACCGAAGCCGCCGTCGATCTCGCACGCCTCGCTGGAATGGTTCCCTCCGGCATCATTTGCGAAATCATGAAAGATGACGGCAGCATGGCGCGCGTGCCGGACCTGATTGCCTTCTGCCGCGAACACAATCTGAAAATCCTGACCGTCGCCGAGTTGATCCGCTACCGCATGGCGCATGAGCGCTATGTCCATCGCGTCGGCGAGGCCATGATCGACACGCGTTTTGGCGAATTCCGCCTGATCGCCTACGAGAGTGAAGTGGATGGCGGCGAGTCGCACGTCGCGCTGATCCGGGGCGAAATCGAGCATAGCGAATCCCCGGTGCTCGTCCGCATGCACGCGCACTGCCTGATGGGCGACGTCTTTGGCGCGACCGGTTGCGAGTGCCACGCCACGCTGGAAGGCGCGCTACGCCGCATCTCCGAAGAGGGTCGCGGCGCGCTGATCTACTTGCACCAGACCTCGCAGGGTTTTTCTATCGAGAAGGTTGGCGACCGCACCGCGCTCGGCTTCCATCGCGGACGCACTCTGCCCTCGCTCTACGACAACGAGAAACAGGTGCAGCGGGAAATCGGCATCGGCGCGCAAATTCTCTCCGACCTCGACCTGCGTCGCATTCGCCTGCTGACGAATCGTCCGAAAAAAGTTGCTGCCCTCGAAGGCTTCGGAATCGAAATCGTCGAGCAGGTTCCAGTTGACTTGAAGGACGCAGTGAGAAAGTAAGCCGTGCGCGAGAATGTGTTTCCCTCATTCCTATGGCGCATCAACCTCCTTCCTGTTTGCTCCTTCTTTGCAGTCTCTGTGTGCTTCCGGCGTGCCGGCGGACTCACCGTATCACTGAGCAGGAACTCACCCGCCGGACAAAGGAATTGGTCAATGCAGTGGCCGTCGGCGACCGCGCTCCCTGGAATCGCTACTTTGCCGACGACTGCAACCTGATCCGGAAGAAGCTGTAACCAGTTCACGGCTTCGACCCACGCACAAATTCTTCGCCTTCCGCCGCGCTTCCCGCTAGAATGGTGCCTAAAGGGAGATGCCCCTCTGCTAGGGCGTTTCCCGCTTTCCTGGGAGGGTTGGGTGCACGTCCTCGTTACTGGGGATACGTTATCGGGGTCCTGGACCTACACGCGCGAACTGGTTACTGGCCTGGTCACGCGCGGTGTACGTGTCACCCTGGTGAGCTTCGGGGAAATTCCTCTACCTGCCCAGACCTCGTGGATGGATCATCTGCACGGCCTCGAATATCTTCCTACGGCATTTCGCCTGGAATGGATGCAGGAAGCCGAAGAGAGTTTGCAGGAGTCGTCAGAGTTCCTGGTCGGTCTGGTGCGCGAAGTGCGCCCCGACGTTCTGCACCTTCACCAGTTCTGCTATGGCGACCTGCGGGTCAAGGTGCCGCGCGTGGTGATGGCTTACGGCGACTTGATGACGTGGAGGGAAGCCGTTCCGGCCCAGGGCGGAGCGCAGGCGGATCATCATTCTCTGGCCTGGTATCGCGAAGCGGTGCTGCGCGGCCTCGGTGGAGCAAGCGCGGTGGTCACGCCTTCCGAGTGGATGCTCGATCGCATTTCGGCGTGCTACTCGCGGCCAGCGCGCACCCAGGTGATCTATCCCGGCCGCAACCCGATCTTTTTCAATCCCTACGTCAGCAAAGATGATTGCGTACTCGCGGTGGGACGTTTAGTCGATGCCAGCCGACAGGTATTTCTGTTGACACAGCACGTGCACTCGGTTCCAGTCTGCATTGTGGGAACAGAACACACCGTACCCACGCCGCGTGTCCCAATTCGTGCGGATGTGAAAGTGGCCACAGAGCAGACGTCGGTCGCGATTCGTGGTCCGCAGACCGAGGCGCAACTTCGGGCTTTATACAGCCGCGCGGCGATTTACGCTGCGACCGCACGTTACGAGCCGCTGGCCATGCCTGCTCTGGAAGCGGCGTTTTCGCGCTGCGCGATTGTGGCCAACGATATTCCGAGCTATCGCGAAATGTGGGGCGACGCCGTGCTTTATTTCCGCACTAACGACGCCGCCAGCCTGGCGGAAAGCATTAACGCCCTGAACGAAGACAGGGCGATGCGGCGTGCTTATGCGGAAATGGCCTATGCGCGGGCACGCGAGCGCTTCACCACAAAACGCATGATCGACGAATATCTGCAGCTTTACCGTAGCCTGATCTCGGTGCGTACGATCGCCGCGTAGTTCCCTTGATTTACCCCACCGCTTCGCTCGTGATATCTTCCTAACGCTTACTGTAAAAACTGAAATCTTTGGAGGCTCTCCTGCAATGGCACAGGTAAAAATCACTGTCAGGCCCAATGGTCCGCTGCGCGTGGAGGCGCCGGAGGGAACCATCGAATTGGTGGATGTGAACGGAACTCCCTATGACCTCACCGGCAAAACCGCATTTTCGCTCTGCCGCTGCGGTGGATCAGTGAACAAGCCCTTCTGCGACGGAACCCACAGCCGCATCGGATTCCAGGGCGCGGAACTCGCCGTGAAGAAAGCGGATGAAGGGAAGGGCACGTAGTCCGACTTGCTCGGGACAATATCGCAGACGCCCCAAGAGGTCACGGCTTGCCACGGTTGCGTTTTCCTGACCTTTATTGCCGGTGGAAGTAGAACTGAAGGATTTGAGCGCCGCGCCAATGGTGTACCCCGACGGCAGCCGCGGTGACAGCGACAGCAAGAAAAGCAAGCACCAGGAAGCGCCGAGCCGGAACGTCCGCATGCGGGGCAATCTTGGCAATCGCGGCGCCCGCGATCACACCACTCACGAGGCCGCCCACGTGCGCCGCATTGTCCACGCCGGGAAAAATCGTACCGAACGCAACGTTAAAGATAATAAAAACAACGAGGCTTCGCAGCGTGCCTTGGATCGCAACTCGAGGAATCGAGAACTCACCGAGATAAAACGATGCGGCTAGCGCACCCGCCAGCCCGAAGATCGCTCCTGAAGCGCCCACGCTGACGGCCAGGGGATTCCACGCAATACTCGCGACTCCTGCAGCCACTCCCGTGATCAGGTAAATTGCGCCAAAGGTCCAGCGGCCATAAAGATTCTCCGCGAGATCGCCCAGGTCCCACAGGCACCACATGTTGAAGGCGATGTGCATCAAGCCGCCGTGCAGGAACATGTAGGTGAACAGGCGCCACCAGTCTCCCGTTAGTGTCAGCGGTCCGTAATTCGCGCCGAAGGCGCCCAGAGTTCTGCCCGGAAAATCAATGACTGAGCCGCTGGCCAGCGCCATAGCGATATAAACAGCCACATTGGCGCCGAACAGCAATCGGGTGAGCGTTATCGTGGATTCGCTTCGGCGGGTCCAAGGCGCGGCAATGACCGGCTGCGGGACGTCATCGGCCAGTTCACCGCGCTGCGCGGCTTCGTGCTGGTGACACCAGGGGCAGATCTTCTTCCCGAACGTCAGGCCCGACAGTTTTCTGCCGCATCGAATGCAGTTGGCCATTGCGTCCTAGAGTATCAGGAGTTGACGTGCACGAACGAAGCCTCAGGGCTACAGCCCCGTCAACCGCATTCGTATGGCATGGCTGAAACCGTGCATTCCCGTTTCAAATGGTTGCCATCGGTCAGTCGTTGTACGAACGCCGTCAGTGGATGGTCTTGGTTTTGCGGGACATATAGTCCATCAGCAGGTATTGGCCGAGCGTGTAAGGCGTGGTGAAGTACGCTTTGCCTCGGCACATGGCGGTGACTTTCTGCACAAATTGCACAAGACCGTAGTCGGACGCCAGCATGAAGGTGTTGATCAGCACGCCGGCGCGCTTGCACTTGGAAACTTCCTCGAGCGTCTGGCTGACCACCAGCGGATCGAGGCCGAAGGCATTTTTGTAAATGCGTCCGTCTTCGAGGGTGAGGGCGGAAGGCTTGCCGTCGGTGATCATGACGATCTGCTTCATGTCTTTACGCTGGCGCTGCAGGATGCGCTGTGCCATGCGCAGACCTTCGCGCGTGTTGGTGTAATACGGGCCGACTTTCACGCGCGCGAGTTGCGAAAGAGGAACTTCCTCCGCCGAGTCATGAAATAGCACCAGCGACAACGAATCGCCGGGGTACTGCGTGCGAATCAGGTGCGACAACGCCATCGCCACTTTCTTTGCGGGCGTGAAGCGGTCTTCGCCGTAAAGAATCATCGAATGCGAGCAGTCGAGCATCAGCACGGTTGCGCAGGACGACTGATACTCGCATTGATGCACCTGCAGGTCGGAGTACTCGATGTTGAGCGGCAGAGTGAGGCCTTCTCGCTGAATGGCGCTGGATAGTGTTGCGGTGATATCGAGGTTCAGCGTGTCGCCGAATTCGTAGTTTTTCGATGATCCGCTGGCCTCGATGCCGGTCGCGAGATCGCGCGTATCATGGCGGCCAAAGCTGGATTTTCCGAGAGACCCGAGGAGATTGCGCAGCGCCTTGAATCCGAGAAAGTCGAGGCCCTTGTCGGTGATTTCGAATCGCGCTTGCTGCGCCTCGCCGGTCTGTCCGCCGACGCTCGATTGCCGCGCCGGATCCGGTGGCTGATCGACCGAAATGTAATCTTCCTGCTGCATGCGTTCGATGAGCTTTTCGATCAATTCATCGAGCTTGCCTTCCATCTGTAATTGCTCGATCTGCTCGCGCAGATTGTCGTCGAGCAAATCACCATCCATGAGCGCCTGTTCGATCGCCTGCCGCAATTGATCGAGCGTCTGCTCACCCTCCGGCATCTCGTACCACATGGAATCGCGGTAGCCGCTCTGCAGCAGGTAGTCGGAGAGAGCACTGAGCAGATCCTCTATGCTCATTTCGCCAGCCGGATCGGGCACGTATTTGGAGTAACGGATGCGTTTCATCCAGCAGTTCTCGGTTCTCAGTTCTCGCGTTTCACAGGGACTAGTTAAATTGTCTCCGCTGCCGGTACGGCCGCTCATCGACATCGAACGACTTCTCGCGGGCCGGCTCCGGCTTCTTCTCTCCTGCTTTGAATATGCGCTCCTCGCTGCGGCCGATACGCTTGTGAGCGTGCAGGCCTTCGAGAATGAACTCCGCGGCGGAAACTTGCTGCTCGGGGCTTTCTTTTTGGGAAACACCAAGCGGGCCGAGCTTCTCGATGAGTCCCTGAATGTCTTTCAGGTTCTCCAGGGCTTCCAAGGCTGAGATGGAATCGGAAAGCTGAATTTCGCCGCCCAAATCGAACCACTGCACGACCTGTTGCATGTTGGCGCCAGTGAGGTATTCGTCGTAGGTTTTGGCGATGGCAGAGCGGATGAGTTCGCGGCTCACGTGGTCTGCGCCCTTCATCTCGCCTTCGTATTCGAGTTCGAGTTTGCCGGTGATGGCCGGCAGCGCCGCATAGATGTCACTGATGCGTGGTACGACGAGTTTTTCGCTATTGCGAATGGCGCGGCGCTCGGCGTTGGAGATGACGTTCTCCATCGCGCTGATCGGCAGCCGCTGGCTCACGCCTGAGCGCTTGTCGATTTTCTTGTCTTCGCGGGCGGCGAAAGCGACGCGCTCGATCACTTCCTGAACATAATTGGGAAGATGGAGCGGGTGGCCATTACGCCGCGTCCAGGCTTCCTGCGCAGTAATCGTAATCCCTTCTTCCACCGTTGCGGGATAGTGCGTGCGAATCTCCGAACCGATGCGGTCTTTGAGTGGCGTGATGATTTTCCCGCGGGCCGTGTAATCTTCCGGATTCGCGCTGAACACGAGGGCAACGTCGAGCGGTAGGCGAATCGGATATCCCTTAATCTGCACATCCCCTTCCTGCATGATGTTGAATAGACCGACCTGAATTTTTCCGGCGAGGTCGGGCAATTCGTTGATCGCGAAAATCCCGCGATTCGCGCGCGGCAGCAGGCCGTAGTGAACCGTGAGTTCGCTGGAGAGTTCGTGTCCGCCACGGGCCGCTTTGATGGGATCGAGGTCGCCGATGAGGTCGGCAATGGTCACATCCGGCGTGGCGAGCTTCTCCACATAGCGGTCGTTGGGGGAAAGATAGGCGATAGGCGTTTCATCGTCCAGTCGGGCGACTTCTTCACGGCATCTGCGGCAGATAGGAGCATACGGATTGTCGTGAATCTCGCATCCCGCCAAGTATGGCATTTGCGGATCCAGCAGCGACGTCAACGCCCGCAGGATGCGGCTTTTCGCTTGCCCGCGCAATCCAAGCAGAATGAAATTATGACGCGAAAGAATGGCATTGATGATTTGCGGAACGACCGTATCGTCGTATCCGACAATTCCCGGAAACACGGGATCATCGCGATGCTTGCATAAACGGCCGATGAGATTGTCGCGCAATTCATCTTTTACACGGCGCGACCGCAAACGCTCTTCGGAGAAGGGACTACGGCGCAGATCTCCGAGGGTGCGTGGAAGACTCATGGAAGGAACCCCCAAATCAAACAACTTGCCCTGATTATACTCGCGCTGGCGACCGCACGTTGGGCGCTTCAGCGCGCGTGGCCGTTGCCGCCTGCTTTTTTGCGCGCTCGCGCGGCGCGGGTGAGTCCGGGAAGAATCGTCTCCAGATATTGTGCGAGTTCATGCATGCGTTCGCGTTCCGAAAGCGTGGCCAGCAACTTCTGCTTGAAATCAAGATCGAGGGGCAGGGAACCGGCCAGTTGGAACGACAGGCTCTTTTGGTCGTGTTCAGATATTTCCTGTTCCGCGCCAGCGAGCGCCAGGATCTCGCCGTGCAGTTCGAGGGCGCGGGCTTTCTCCGCGTCGTCTGCCTTGCTGGTTTCGTCTGGGATGATCATGACTTCGGCGCGCAGGAACGAGCGTTCCTTATTGAGTTCGAGAATTTCGAAGCGATCGCGGCCGCGGCTGATCAGATCCATTCGCCCGTCCGAGTATTGCTTCGTGACTTCTGCAATTTCGGCTGTGCATCCCATCTCCACGATGCCCTGCTCGAGGGCGCGCACCACGCCGAATTGCGTTTTGTTGGCGAGGCATTCGCCAATCATCTCCCGGTATCGTGGTTCGAAAATGTGCAGAGGCAGGACGGCCCCGGGCAAAAGCACAACATCGAGCGGGAAAAGGGGAAGCAGGGGCACGCAGGCTCCGTTGCGATTCCAAAGAAAGGGAGACGGCCCGATTGTACACCGTGCCGCTTGACTTGCTACCGCGCGCGAGGATACAAGGCGTGCATGGAACCAGCGGGCAAAGTGGTCGTGGTGACGGGAGCGTCGATGGGCATCGGTGAGGCGATTGCGAAGGCATTTGCGCAAGAAGGCGCCAGCGTGGTGCTGCTCTCCCGCGACGCGGCAAGGGCGGAGGCGGCCCGTGCGCGCATCGGTTTTGCGGAGCGGACGGCTGCGTTTTCCTGCGATGTGCGGCATGGTGAAGAAATTGATCGCGTCATCGGACTGACCCTGCATCATTTCCAGCGAATTGACGTCTGGGTCAACAACGCCGGGCACGGTCTGTTAGATTCGGTCGCGCAAATGGACATGTCTGCTTTCAAAGACATGTTCGAAACGAATTTCTTCGGAGCGGTTGCCGCGATGAAGGCAGTCATCCCTGTGATGAAGCAGCACGGCGGCGGGACCATCATCAATGTTTCGAGCGTCGCGGGACACATTCCGCTGCCTTTTCATTCGGGATACAGCGCGACCAAGTTTGCGCTGAATGCGATTGGCAAAGGTGCTGGCGTGGAACTGCGCAAAGATGGGATTCACGTGTTAACGGTGTGTCCGGGGTATGTGGCCACCGGGTTTGGCAAGAACGCCGTGCAGGGGCGGGAATTAAAGCGGGTGCGGCCCACGTCGGTGAGGGGGATCAGCGCGGAACGCGTGGCTCGCGCGACGTTCGAAGGATATCGGAAGCAGAAAAGAGAGGTGATTGTTCCCTGGACAATGCATCTGCCGGTGAAGCTCTACCAATTATTCCCGTGGCTGGTGGAACGGGCGATGGGGAGGATGGCGGGCTGACGCAACTGGCAAAAGGGGAGTTTGGTTCAGGCAAAGCTCAAGGTCTCTGGACTCCGCGAAATTGCCAAGATACGGCAATTTCGCTCCGCTCGGGATGACAGAGTGTAGTCTCGCTAGCCTAGCTCGGCCAGCAGGGCTTCCATCTCCGACTGGGCGTGCAAGTTACCGGTGCGGCGGGCGGAGGCGATCCCGTCCTGCAGCATTCTCTTGGCATCTTCGGCGCGCTCGGCTCGCACCAATGTCTGCGCGCCCATGAAATATCCGGCGGTGTAGTCCGGATTGTTCTCCAGCAGAATGGAGAACTCGGCGAGGGCGCGGTCGAAGTCACCCTGTTTGGAATACTCCATAGCCAATCCGTAGCGGGCGAAGGCATCCTTCGGGTTTTCGGTCAGAATTTCGTTGAGCGCAGCGATGCGGTCCATAGAATCAGTGCCAGTAGCGACTTCCCAGCACCCGGTCGCCAGTGGACGGCGCTTTGAGATTACTACATAAGCATCCGTTTGGTGAGTTTCGCTGTAAGAATCAGGGCATAACATGAGCGAGTGGCGTCCTGACACTCAACTGATTACAATGGCGGGTCCCAAAAAATTCCGTTGAGGCGATTGCGTCTTGGCCTGTCCGTATTTCATGCCGATGGAAAAAATAGAGGGTGGAACGTGGCCGCATCCGTCGCGGCTTCCGTTGGGTTGCGGATGGGCGGGATATTGCACGGCTCCCGGCCACGAAAACCAGACTCCGTCCCGGGACATCCTGGAAGCATTCTGTAACCTTGGGTATGCCAGCAGTTGCACGTGGGCACCGCGGGAACGGGCCTGGGATGCAGTTCGATTTGGCCTAATAGCGAGCGCCGCGGCAGAGGGCAGCAAGCCGGAGCCATCGTCCATCGTGCGAATTTGCTACGTGTGCGAACGAAATTATCGGCCCGTCGAGCGGGGAGAATTGGAGTTTGACGCGCAGCGTGCGGAGTGGGTGCGCCGGCACGAGGACGCGCGCGTGCAGAAGATGGCAGAGTGTTTTTTGCGGTCGCGTTTGAAATCGCGGGATTGAGAGGAGTAAGAGATGACTCAGGACACGCTGATGCCGCGGCCGGTCCGCGATTCGCAATCGGAGATGGCGGAGATCGTGCTGCCGAACGACGCAAATCCGCTGGCCGCGCTGCTTGGCGGAAGGTTGATGCACTGGATCGATCTGGCCGGCGCTTTGGCGGCGCATCGGCATTCGCGGAATTATGTGGTCACCGCGTCGGTCGATCATATTGATTTCCTGGTTCCGGTACGCGTAGGCGATCTGGTCATTCTCAAGTCTTCAGTCAACCGGGTGTTCACCACTTCCATGGAAGTGGGAGTGAAGGTGTTCGTGGAAGACTACATTGCCGATACAGCACACCATGTCGCTTCGGCGCATCTAACCTTCGTGGCTATAGACGCTGCCGGCAAGAGGTTGAAAATCCCGCCGGTGATCCCGGAAACGGAAGAGCAGCAGCGGCGATACGAGGATGCTGGCAGACGGCGCGAGATTCGCCGTTCGGAACTGGAGCGGCGCCGCAAGGCCAGCCGTTAGTCCGGCAGTAGTGTGATCGTGATCACATCCAACTGCGGCTTCGACAATTAGGCTCTTTTTTTTCGAGGTCGATATGGACAGTGCCCTCCTTGTGCATCGCCTTCACTTCGCATTTACCGTCACATTCCACTATTTGTTTCCCCAACTGACTATGGGTCTGGCGCCGCTGATCGTGGTGCTTAAGACGCTGGGCTTGCGGCGGAATGATGAAACCTATCATCGTGCGGCGCGCTTCTGGGCGAAGATCTTCGGGATCAATTTCGTTATCGGCGTGGTCACTGGGATTCCCATGGAATTTCAGTTTGGCACGAACTGGTCGCATTTCTCGCGCTTTGCCGGAGGCGTCATCGGCCAGACTCTCGGGATGGAAGGGATGTTCGCCTTCTTCCTGGAGTCGGCATTCCTGGGATTGTTCCTCTATGGCGAGAAGCGGCTCAGCCCGCGCGCGCACTGGTGGTCGGCGGTGGCTGTGTTTCTGGGATCGTGGCTCTCCGGATTTTTCATTATCGCGACCGATGCCTGGATGCAGCATCCGGTAGCTTATTTGAAGGCGGCGGATGGCTCGGTGCAGCTTGCCAGCTTCTGGAACCTGGTGCTGAATCCGTGGGCATGGTGGCAGTATGCGCACAACATGAGCGGCGCGGTCATTACCGGAGCGTTCGCAATGTGCGCGGTCGGCGCGTTCTATCTGTTGTGGGGTAAGTTCCAGGAGTTTGGCCGGATCTTCCTGCGCGTGGGAGTGGTGGCAGGGTTGATCTTCAGCGTTCTACAACTGTTCCCCACGGGAGACGGGCAAGGCCGCTTGCTGGCAACGAATCAGCCAGTAACGCTCGCCGCCATGGAAGCGCTGTTTGCGAGCCAACCTGGAGCGCCGCTGGTTCTGATCGGCCAACCTAATGTCGACGAGCGCAAGATCGATAACGCGCTGGTGATTCCTAATGCGCTGAGCTTCCTTACCTATCGCGCATGGAAGGCGGAAGTGAAGGGGCTGAATGACTTCCCGCAGGATCAGTGGCCCACCAACATTGAGCTCCTGTATTTCAGTTATCACATCATGGTCGGGCTCGGGACAATCTTCATTGCCGTGATGGTGATGTCGGCGTTCTTGATGTGGCGCGGGAAGTTATTCTCCAGCCAGTGGATGCTGTGGATTCTGCTGCTGAGCCTGCCATTCCCGTATATCGCCAACACCGCGGGTTGGATGACGGCGGAGATCGGGCGCCAGCCCTGGCTGGTTTACGGCCTGATGCGGACTGCCGACGGCTATTCCAAAAACGTGTCGGCCGGGAATGGGATGTTCACGCTGCTCGGCTTCATGGGCATGTACACCGTGCTGAGCATTTTCTTCCTGTTCCTGGTGCGTCGCGAAATTGAGCACGGGCCGGAGGTCGATGCGACTCACGGGCCCGCGCCGGTCTTATCGGATGAGCACGAACCGTTGGAGGTTTAGTTCGAGCGGCAGTTCACTGGCTTCGCGAGAACGAGTTCATTTGATTTTTGAGGTAAAGAGGATTTATGGAAACACTCTGGTTCATGATTGTCGCAGTCATGGTAGCCGCTTACGTAGTGCTGGACGGATTCGATCTGGGCGCGGGAGTGATTTATCTGGGTGCGGCACGCACGACAAGGGAGCGGCAGAAGATTATGCGCGCGATCGGCCCGGTCTGGGATGGCAACGAGGTGTGGCTGCTCGCGGCCGGAGGCACGCTCTATTTCGCTTTCCCGCAGCTTTACGCTTCAAGCTTCAGCGGCTTCTATCTGCCATTGATGATGGTGCTGTGGCTACTGATGCTGCGGGGGATCGGGATCGAATTGCGTCATCACGTGGAGAATCCTGTCTGGCAAGGCTTTTTTGATGTGGTGTTCTGTGTCTCAAGTTTGCTGCTGTGCATTTTTTTCGGAGCTGCTTTGGGCAATGTAGTCCGCGGAGTGCCCATGGGGGCAGATCACTACTTCTTCGAGCCGCTGTGGACAAATTTCCGTGTGGGGGCGAATAACGGCATTCTGGATTGGTACACGGTACTGACCGGCGTCATAGCGTTGGTGACACTCACCGTGCACGGGTCACTTTATGTCGCGGTGAAAACGGAAAACGAACTCAACCAGCGCGCGCGTACGGTTACCTTCTGGGCGTGGCCGCTGCTGTTGGTGCTGACGGTGGTCGGGCTGGTCGCGACGGTTTCGATTCGGCCGGGAGTTCTCGATAACTACAGACATCATGCAGTCGGATTTTTGATTCCCGTGCTCGTATTCGGGTCGCTCGCGGTGATGATGCACGCGATGATCAAACGGGAAGAAAAAATCGCATTCGCCGCTTCGGCGGTTTATATAATCAGCATGCTGGTGGGCGCGGCTTTCGCGCTTTATCCGGTGGTACTGCCGGCGAGCACTGATCCTGCTTACAACCTTACCATCTACAACACCGCCGCTGGCGAGCACGGATTGCGCGTGGGATTCACGTGGTGGATTCTGGGAGCAGTTCTGGCGCTGGGATACTTTTTCTTCCTGTTCCGCATGTTCCGGGGAAAGGTGCGGCTGGAGGGGCAGGGGTATTAAAAGCGAAAGTATCCGCGAATTTCGTTCCATTGTCATTTCGAGCGAGCGAACAATCCCACCCGTGCCATCAGCGGCGATTCGCGGAGTTTCCGTCTCGCGCCTAGCTCGTATGCGGATGCATCTGGTAGTGCTGCCGCAGCAGATCTTTGCCGTAGTCGTTGCCGTTGGGCGTTCGGACCACACAGTGAATGTGCTGTCGTGTCGGTTTATCAGGATCGGCGGCATACTTGCGTAGATTCGCCGGGCGTTGATGATCGAATTCGATCAGGACCACCGGACTCTGCACGCGGTAGTAGAACGTGCTGTCGGCACCCGTCTCCCCAATCCAGGTAAACCAGGTGTCGTCGAGGTGGCGATCGACTTCGTCCATCTTCACTCGAGTATGCCCATCGTCCATGTTGCTGACGTAGAGGTGCATCAGATCTCGCAATCGTTGCTTCGCGGGGTCGGCTAGTTCGTTCGTGCGCAGGCCGGCGTATTCGATGACCACGTTATCTTTGAACGCTTCAGTGAGATTGTTATTGCCGGTCTTGGAGAAGGTGAGGATCGCCTGCTTGCGCTGTGGTTCCGATAGCGCCAGCAGCATAGCCAGGCCGCCGTTCTGCTCCTGCTGAAGAATCTCGAGTCCCTTGTATTTTCCTGAAGGCGCTTTCACCGGTTCCGAGCCGATGAACAGCGGCGTCATCACAACCTGATCGCCCAGCACGAAATAGTTGATGATGGCGTGGTGGCCGTCGAGCTGCCATCCCCAGGGCTCGGTGGCCGAGGGCTTGCCAAAAATGCTGATGTAGTAGAGCCATTCGCCGAGGAAGGCGTGGTCGTCGGCGAGTTCGGCCAGCGTTTCGTTCAGCCGCATGATGTTGCGGATGAGTTCGAAACCTTTGGGGCTGAGCGAGGCGCGCATCAGCGCGAAAGCAGCATCGCGTTGGGAGTCACTCATTTCGGCAAAACTGGTTCCAAGGCGCGCGTAGAAGTGCTGGTTCATCCACTTGCGCCACTGGACGTCGTCGACCGGAAAGATGGTTCGAGCCATCTGCACAGGAGTAAGCGTGGAAATGAATTTTTCGGCGGCGGTTCTTATTGCTGCGGTTGGCACTCCGGTGGGCTTGATCTCGTACAGGCCGGGGAGCACTTGGTTGTTCGTGGTGATTCCTTGAAAAGGCGCTGCCAAGCCTTCCTTCTCATAATTTTCCGACATGCGCCGGAATCCTTCGGCCATTTCGGCCGGAGTCTGCCGTTGTTGCTGGCCGAAAGCGAACGGGGCGCACGCGGCCGCCGAGATCAGCGAGGAGAGGAACGTGCGACGTGTGGGATGGGCGTGGTGATGGTGATGCGAGTGCGAGTGAGGCAGGTCGTGAGACAAGGCAATCTCCTCGGAAGTCGCCGAACAATAGCACGAAGCGCGGAGTCAAGCAACGCTTGAAGAACGCGTTCCGGGCCACACCTCTTCTCTGGTCACGCATATAATCAGATTTGGGTTGAATTCATTTCCAGTGGGATCAGGAGCAATCTTTTGAGCGCACATACGCCGCATCAGCATGGACAGCCACCTGCGGGGCCGCAACCGCTGCCAGGAGTCGACGCGATCATCGCTGTGGGATCGGGCAAGGGAGGCGTGGGCAAAACGACGCTGTCGGTCAACCTCGCGGTGGCGCTGGCGAAGATGGGGCACAAAGTTGGCCTGCTCGACGCGGATGTCTACGGACCCAACGTGCCACTGATGCTGGGCACGAATGCGCAGCCGAGGATGGTGGGCGAGAACCGCATTGAGCCCATCGAGGCCTTTGGCTTAAAAGTGATCTCCGTGGGATTTCTGAATCCTGGGGACAAGCCAGTGATCTGGCGCGGACCGATGCTGCACCAGATTATTCGCCAGTTCCTTGGATTGGTGGAGTGGGGACAATTGGATTACATGGTGGTCGATTTGCCGCCGGGAACGGGCGATGTGGCGCTGTCGCTGGTACAGACTGTGCCGCTGACAGGAGCCGTCGTCGTTTCGACGCCCTCGGATGTCTCGCTGCAGGATGCGCGCAAGGCGATTGAGATGTTCCGGCAGATGAAGGTGGATATCGCGGGCGTTGTGGAGAATATGAGCTATTTTGTTTGCCCGCACTGCTCGCATGAAGTCGACATTTTCTCGCGTGGCGGAGCCGAGTTGATGGCGCAGCGGTTCGATGTCCCGTTCCTGGGGAGTATCGCGCTCGATCCGGAAGTGCGGAAATCTGGGGACGGGGGCAAGCCTGTGGTGCTGGAGGGCGAGAATTCGCCTCATGCCAAGTCAATTTATGACTTCGCGCGCCGGGTGGTCGAGCGTGTTGGTGAAATCAAGGCCGCGGCTCCCGCGAATGTCATTCAGATTCAGTGAGAGTTCCAGAGTTTCGAGGTTTCGAAGACTTTGAGTTTGCAGGTTCACCTTTCTTGACAGCCCTCTCACCCATTCCTAGAATCCACACAGGACTGTGGTTTTGGTCCAAAACCTAAGCTTCTGCATCTAAAATAGTTAAAGGATGAGTCGGATCTTGTTCGGCGAGCGGGGCACCGTCGCCACGTCGAGACCTTTTACAGAGAAACATGCCGGTTGACCCTAATATCGGGACACGCGAACGCGAAATCCTGACCGCGCTCGTCGAGACCTTCATCTCGACCGGCGAGCCGGTGGGATCACGCACGCTGGCGCGTTCCAATCGCGAAGGCCTAAGCCCGGCTTCCATCCGCAACGTGATGGCGGATTTGTCGGACGCCGGCTTCCTGGAACAGCCCCATGCTTCGGCGGGTCGCGTTCCGACCACCGAGGCATATCGCTATTATGTCGAGCAGATTTCCGGTAGAGCGCGGCTCGATCCGCAGGAAGAGGCCAAGATTTCCGAATCTCTGGCCGGGGTCAACGACGTGCAGGAATTCATGGAGCGCACCTCGCACGTGCTTTCCCTGATCTCGCGCAATGTGGGCGTCACGGTGGCGACCAGCGGTCCGAAAAACGCGCTGGAGCACGTATATTTCTCGCGGCTTGGGGATCAAAAAGTGCTGGCCGTATTGGTGACGCGGTCGGGCTTGGTGCGGGATCGCGTGTTACGGCTCGATCTCACGCAGGCGGATTTAGATCTAGCGGCGCGATACATCAACGACAATTTTCGGGGCTGGACGATGGAAGCCATGCGCTCGGAACTGGGCCGCCGCATCGAACAAGAGCGCAGTGAGTATGACCGGCTGATGCATTCGGTCGAGCAGCTATATAAGCAGGGCGCTCTCGCGGCCGAGCAAGGATCGCAGGTAGTGTTTGTCGAAGGTGCCTCGAACCTGGTCGCCAGCGAGCAGGATCGGCAGCGATTGCAAGAGATGCTGCAGACACTGGAAGAAAAGGAAAAAGTCATTCAGCTGCTCAGCGCGTACCTGGATGTAAAGCAGGAGGCAGTGCGCGTGGTGATCGGTCTGGACGAGGCGCTGCCTTCAATGCGTAACTTCGTCCTGATCGGAGCGCCGGCACACAAAGGAAATGAAGTGATGGGTTCGCTGGCCGTGATTGGCCCGACGCGGATGGATTATCAGCATACGATCACCGCCGTTTCGTATATCGCGCGCCTCTTCGACAAAATTCTGAATGAATCGGAGTAAGTAAAGCGGTTATGGGTAAAACGAACGGAAAAACCGAGAACACAAGTTTGGATCTGGAACACGAATTACCGTCCGGAGGGGGAAACGAGGAGCAGTCGACCACGACTGCTGGAAGCCTGGCTGGCGAAGCTCCGGGCATCGAGGCGGAGCTGCAGAAGGTTAAGGCCGAGCGCGACACGCTGTTGGATCGGCTGGCGCGCATGCAGGCGGAGTTCGACAACGCCCGCAAGCGTGCGGCCAGGGAACAGCAGGAGTTTCGGGATTTTGCTGCCGCCGATGCCATCAAGTCATTGCTTCCCGTGATTGACAGCTTTGACCGGGCCCTGCAATCGAAGTCGCAGCCGGGGGATTTCCGCAGCGGCATCGAACTGATTTACAAGCAGCTGCAGGACACACTGGCGAAGCTGGGGGTGCAGCCGATCCGCGCGAAGGGCGAGCCATTTGATCCGCGCTTTCATGAGGCCATCGAAATGGTCGAAACCACCGAGGCGCCGGATCATCATGTGTTTGAAGAGCTGCAGCGTGGGTATAAGTACAAGGATCGCTTGCTGCGGCCAGCAATGGTGCGGGTGGCGAAGAATCCCGGAAGTTAGAGTCTCGCCTAAGCAGCTTTTTTGAATAAGCGGAAGAATTCGTTTCTCAAAATCAGTACTTGGTGGTTGGTGGCCGGTGGTTAGTTTCTCAAACTGGCCCTAGCCCGTAGCCCCTGTTTTAGAGGTTTTCATCTGACCACAAACGCAAAACGTGACTATTACGAGGTTCTCGGCGTCACACGGACGTGCACTGAAGTTGAATTGAAAAGTGCATATCGCAAGCTGGCGCTGCAGTACCACCCCGACCGAAATCCGAATAATCCGGACGCGGAAGAGAAGTTCAAAGAGGTCAGCGAGGCGTATGCGGTGCTTGCCGATTCCGACAAGCGCGCTGCCTACGACCGGTTCGGCCATGCCGGAATTGGCGGGATGGGCGCAGGGGCCGGATTTGATCCCACCGTCTTCCAGGACTTCAGCGACATCTTCGGCGACCTTTTCGGATTCGGCGATCTCTTCGGCGGTGGAGGCGGTGGCCGTCGGCGCAGCCGGGTGCAGCGCGGCGCGGATCTACGCGAAGATGTAACTCTGGAGTTCGAGCAGGCCTTCTTCGGCACGGAGACACAGGTCACGGTGCGGCGCCATGAAGCTTGCGAACAATGCCATGGATCGGGTGCGGCGCCGGGGAAAGGTCCAGCGCAATGTCGGTCTTGCGGCGGGCAGGGACAGGTACGGTATCAGCAGGGATTCTTCAGCATTTCCCGCACTTGCCCCACCTGCCAGGGAACGGGGAGTGTGATTACCGATCCTTGCTCCAAGTGCAAGGGCGAAGGCCGGGTTCTGCGGCAGCGGACGATTGATGCGAAGGTTCCGGCGGGCGTGGAAGATGGCACCCGCATTCGCTTCGCCGGCGCCGGAGAGGTTGGACAATTTGGCGGGCCCGCCGGCGATCTCTACGTCGTACTGCACGTCAAGGAGCATCCGTTCTTCGAACGTGAAGGGAACGATCTGCACTGCGTCGTTCCGGTTTCCGTGACCCAGGCCGCGATTGGGGCGGAAATTCGAGTGCCGACCATGGATGGCGAGCACGCGCTGAAGGTTCCCGAAGGCACGCAGCCGGGAACGACGTTCCGTATCCGCAGCAAGGGCGTTCCGGTGCTGAACGGCCACGGCAAAGGCGATTTGTTTGTCGAGGTCCGGGTGCAGATTCCGTCGAAGCTGACCAAACGGCAGCGCGAACTCTTGCAGGAACTGGATGGGATCGCGACAGTAGACAATCAGCCGGTCGTTCGATCTTTGCTTGGCAAAGTGAAGGACATTTTCGGGTAGTTTGGTCTTTGTCTCAACAACACATTTTGGGACGGGGACGGCTTTAGCCATGACGTCCGGAGTCACCCAAATGCGGCTTTAGGCACTGCGGGGAATCTCTCGATCCGAGAAAAATTTCTTTGTACTAGCTGTCCTGGTCATGTCTCATGACACGCCGCCGATGGATTGCCGACGAAGTTGCGGGCAATCACGCTGCTCTTACCGGTGCCCATGCCGATCATCTCATTCGAGTGCTGCGGGCGCGCGTCGGACAGGAGTTCGATGTCGTCGCCAATGGCACGCTTCGGCGCGGCCAAATATTTCAGATTGGCGATCACTGCGTAGACTTTGAACTTGGGCCCGAAATTCTGGCCGCCACTGCGCTCAATCTCACTCTCCTGCTGGCCATCTTCAAATTCGATCGCATGGAGTGGGCCATAGAGAAGTGTACCGAGCTGGGCGTTTCAAGATTCGTTCCGGTCATCGCGCGGCGCACGGATGCGCATCTGGCTTCTGCCGCGATCAAACGGGCCGAGCGCTGGCGGCGCATTACGGCCCAGGCTTCGGAGCAGTCCCGGCGATCTGCCGTCCCGGAGATTGCCAGCCCAATGAAGCTCAACGACGCTGTTGTGATTGCCGCAGGGCTCAGGGTAGTCCTGTCTGAGGCGGAAGAGAAAACGCGGTTGCCGGATCTTCTTGCAGCGCAAGTCGTTGAGGCAGCCCTGGCCATCGGCCCTGAAGGGGGCTGGACCGAGGATGAACTGAAACTATTCCAGCAATCCGGATGGATCCCGGCATCGCTCGGCCCGACGATTCTGCGGGCGGAAACCGCCGCCATTGCTGCGGCCGCGATCATAATTTCGCACATTTAGGATCACATCTTCCTCAGCCGGAAGGGTGTTATGCTGACGGACAATGTCGGCTCCGAAGTCGAAATCCCAGTCCGCGCCCTTTCTTCCAGACGATCGTCAACGACAAGCCATCGAGCATATCCGGGGTCCGTTGCTGGTCATAGCCGGCGCTGGAACTGGCAAGACTTCCGTTCTCACCCGCCGCATTGAACACCTTGTTTGCGAGGGCCATGCCCAGCCCGGCGAGATCCTGGCTCTCACCTACACCAACAATGCTGCCGCCGAGATGAAGGGGCGCCTGCGCAAGCTGCTCGGCGGCAAAGAGGTTCATGCGACCACTTTCCACGATTACTGCCTGCAACTGCTCAAGCGCGCCAACAAAGATTTCGGAGTACTCGACGAGCAGGATTTATGGATTTACCTGCGGCGCCGCATTCGCGACCTGCAACTGGAGCACTATGTCCGGGCCGCCAATGTGGGCCAGTTCCTCCGAGACCTGCTGAAATTTATCGACCGCTGCCACGACGAAATGGTCACGCCGAAAAAATACCAGGACTATGTCGAGCGGCTGGAGCGCGGGGAAGTTCCCATTCCTCGCGTCGAGAAGTCGAAGACGCTTCTGGAAGACTCGGAAGTCCTGGGGCGCTGCCAGGAGATTGCGCGCGTATTTGCCACCGTGGAACGCTGGCTGATTGAAGACAATCTCGGCACTTTCAGCCACATGATCAGCCGGGCCTACGATCTCCTGCGGACTGACGCAGAGGTTTACTCGCTGGCCCGCGAGCGGGCCCGATTCATTCTCGCCGACGAATTCCAGGACGCGAACTTCGCACAAATCGAAATCCTCGCACTCCTGGCCGGGAGGGAAGAGAACGTATTCGGGGTTGGCGACCCTGATCAGTCGATTTATCGCTTCCGCGGAGCCTCGAGCGCAGCCTTTGAACTGTTCCGCCACAAGTTCCCGAATACAAAGCTGGTGGTGCTCGAGAAGAACCGCCGTTCGACTACTCCCATTCTGCAGAGCGCTTTCGCGCTGATTGACAAGAATCCACCGGTTTTTTCATCGGAGAGCGTCTCGCTGGCTTACCATCGCGCGCCGCTGCAATCGGCGCGCGAGGAAGAGGCGAGGAAAGCGGGCGTGGCGTTGCCGAGTCCTCCGGTCTCTCTGACCGTGCTCACGAGCCGGGATGCAGAGGGCTCGGACGTGGTTGGCATGGTGCGCGATCTGAAAAAGAAGATGAAGTGCAAGTGGTCCGATTTCGGAATTCTGTACCGCTCGCACTCGCATCGCGACGCTCTGGTGCAGGACCTGGCCGAAGCCGAGATTCCTTTCGTCATCGAGAGCATGGACGTCTCCGATACTCCGGAGGTGCGCGATCTTTTTGCGTGCATGAACGCGGTGGTGTCAGGGGACGACGTGAGTCTGTTTCGAGTGGCGGCGTTGCCGCGGTTCCAGGTGAATCCCGAGCGCCTTCGGCAGGAGATGCAGGCCATTGCGCGGGACTCGCGCGATGGCAAGGTAATCCCACTTTCTTCGGCAATGACACGGGTGGACGGGGGTGCGGAGGTGCTGGCCGCGGTGCAGAGTGCCCGGATGAGGATCCGCGGGGTCGCGGTCAACGCGCGCAGGGCACTCGATATCCTCATCATCGAATTCGCCCTGGATCGAAGCTCGTTGCCTCTGCAGTCGGCGCTACGCTGGGTGGAAGCCTGGGAACAGAAGAAGGTCAACAAGACTATCCAGCTCGAAGAATTGTCCGATTACCTGGCGTATTTCCGCGAAGCGGGCGGAGGAATTCCGCTGCAAGCGCAGGAGACTCGGGATGCCTTGCAATTGATGACCGTGCATGGTGCCAAGGGTCTCGAGTTTCCGCACATTTTTATCCTTCGAGCCAATTCCAATTCGTTTCCGAGTTCGTATAAGGAAACCCTGGTCGCATTCCCGAAGGAGTTGCGCGACGCCGAATCGGTGACGGAGGACGACGATAAGGCCCTGCACAAGCAGGAGGAGCGGCGGCTCTTCTACGTCGCCATGACTCGCGCGCGCGACTCGCTGCGCATCTACGCCCGGGAGGGACGCGGCAAAACGAACAAGACTCCCGAAGGCTACATGCGCGAGTTGATCGAGAACAAGGCTCTGACCCCTTGGTTTCGCACGGAGCAGTCCCGCGGAGCGCAAAGCAGCCTGGATATCTTTGCTGCGGTATCCCCGCTGTATCCGGGCGAGTCGCGCACGACGGAATGGTTCGAATTGCCGGTTCTGCCCGGATTGCACACGCGGCTGAGCGCCTCTGCCGTCGACACCTATGAGCGCTGCGGGCTGCAGTTCAAGCTGGATCGCGACTGGCGTCTGGCAGCGAAGCCCGCCGCTGCCATGCAATTCGGTGCGGCCATGCATCGCGTGCTAAAGACCCACTTCGATTCGGTGCAACTCGGGCGTCCGAAGACCGACGATGAGTTGATCGAACTCTTCCGCATGGATCTGGCCAATTCCAGAATCGAGGAAGCCTATCAATATGAGCTGTACGAGTCCCAAGGAGAGGCCCAACTGCGGGCATTCCTCGCGTCTCTTCGATCCTCGCCAGTGGCGCCCCGGGTGCTTCGTACCGAACAGCCATTTGAGATTCGGTTAGGGGAAACGATGGTGGTGGGGAGGATTGATCGTATCGACGATCTGGGCAACGGCCGCGTAGCCATCATCGATTACAAAACCGGCAAGCCCAAAGACCAGGAAGTCGCAGACGAGAGCCTGCAGCTTTCGCTGTATGCGTTGGCCGCGCAGGAGAAGTGGGGATACGAGGTCGGTTCACTGGTCTTCTACAACCTCGAACAGAATGTCCCGGTAGCGACGACGCGCAGCCATGCGCAGTTGCTGGATGCGCAGCAAAGGGTAAAGAGCGCGGCGGAAGGAATTGCGGCCGGCGACTTCGAAGCGAAGCCGGGCATGCACTGTGACTTTTGCGCGTACCGCAGTTTGTGCCCGGCGCGGGAAAAGCGCTTCCCGCGAATGATCGCCTCCATCGCGAATGCAAATTGAGCCCAGCAGAAAATCACCACAGAGGACACAGGGCAGTAGGGAGGAAAAACTTAGGGGACGCTGTTCGCGTCCCCTGGAGTATGCTTACTGAATCTTCATTTAGTGTTTCTTTTTCTTTTTCGCCTTCTTCTTGGTTGCCATTGTTATCTATTCTCCCTTCCATTCTTCATGGAAAATGTGCAGCGGTGTTTTGCTGCAACTAGTTGATGTATAGAGTCAATGAAAAATGAAGTCAAGAAAAAAATGATGATGAAGTTGCGCGAAGTGGTGGTACCAAAGTCACGCGAACAAAATATCAATGGCAAAAGTCAACTGTTTTTTTCAAAATGCATCTGCGCAATCTCCAATTTCTGTCTCGTTCACTCGCGATGTTGACCTGATCGCAAACGGTAAGAAAGATCGTCGGTGACGATTGCGACAACGTGTCGCGGAACCGGAAATCGAGAATCCAGCGGGGACCTGCAGCATTCGCAGCGCCCGCGCATCTATAATAAAAAGAGCAAAAATCACTTTGGAGCCCGATTTATGGCCGCTTTCGATGATGTCGTAATTATTTCCGGCTGCCGCACTCCGGTAGGAAAATTTCAGGGGAGCCTCTCTTCCTTCAGCGCTCCGCAGCTTGGCGCCATCACCGTCCGTGAAGCAGTGAAGCGCGCTGGGATCGATCCGGCGCAAGTGGATGAGTGCATCATGGGTAACGTCGTTTCGGCCGGGCTAGGACAAAATCCTGCGCGACAAGCGGCGATCTTCGGCGGATTGTCTCCGGCGACAGGTGCCATGACAATCAACAAGGTTTGCGGTTCTGGATTAAAAGCGGTCGCTCTTGCAGCGCAAGCGGTGCAAACCGGGAATAGTTCGATCGTGGTTGCGGGGGGAATGGAATCCATGACAAACGCTCCGTATCTGCTCCCGCAAGCGCGCCAGGGATATCGGCTCGGCAATGCGCAGATCGTCGACTCGATGGTTCACGACGGCCTTTGGGATATCTACAACAACTACCACATGGGCATCACCGGCGAGAACGTCGCCGAAAAATACGGGATCACTCGCGAAGAGCAAGACGAGTTTGCGTTGAACTCGCACCGCAAAGCCGTATCGGCCATGAAAGAGTGCCGCCTCAAATCGCAGATCGTTCCCGTGGAGATCCCCTCGAAGAAAAAAGGCGCGCCGTCCACATTGTTTGAGAAGGACGAGAGTCCCCGTGAGGACACGACCATCGAAATTCTGCGAGCCCTCAAGCCTGCCTTCAAAAAAGATGGAACAGTGACCGCGGGAAATGCTCCCGGTGTCAACGATGGAGCGGCGGCCGTGGTCGTGACCAGCGCGCCGCGAGCGAAGGAACTTGGTGCGAAGCCGATGGTACGCATCGTTGCACAAGCAACCAGCGGAATCGATCCCGCATGGGTCATGATGGCTCCCGTCGGCGCAGTGCGAAAGATCTGGGAGAAGACCGGCTGGAAGAATGAAGACGTCGACCTATATGAATTAAACGAAGCGTTCTCCGTTCAGGCGCTGGGCGTGATGCGCGAACTGGGGTTGAACCCCGATAAGGTGAATGTGAATGGAGGAGCCGTCGCCATCGGCCATCCGATCGGCGCCAGCGGAGCTCGGGTGTTGGTCGCGTTGATTTACGAAATGATCCGGCGCGATGTGCACCGCGGCATCGCGGCTCTTTGCCTGGGTGGTGGGAACGCCGTAGCAATGGCAGTCGAGCGGTAGGCCGCATCTCGAGTTCGGCGGCTTTTGGAACCATGGGCCGACTCGGTTTTCTCATTGGTGAGGACTAGCTCACTCCCGCGATCGGAAGTGTGACTGTAAAAACCGCTCCACCGCCGGGAGCATTGGCTGCTTCCACGCTGCCGTTATGCTCCTTCATCACCGACTTGCAGATGCTGAGACCGAGCCCGGTGCCGCGGCCCGGCCGCTTAGTCGTGAAGAATGGGTCGAAGATATTGGAGAGACTTTCTTTGGGAATGCCGGGGCCATCGTCCTGAAAGCTGACCCAGGCCGAGCCTTCGCCTTTGCCCAGCCGGATTCGTAGCGTACCACGGTCGCGGGCCTCACGAATGGCCTGCTCGGCGTTCACAATCAGATTCAGAAAGACCTGCATCAACTGGTGCGGATCCCCCAGCGCGTAAGGGATTCCGGTTTCCTTTAAGAAATCGACAGTGATGTTGTTCTTGCGCAGGGAATATGCGTGCAGGTTGAGCGTGCGCTCCACAACCTCAGTGAGATTGATGCGGCTCTTGCCTGGAGCCGGCGGCCGCGAGAAGTAGGTCAGGTTCTGCACGATCTCCGCCGCGCGTCGAGCTTGCTGCTGAAGCATTCCCAGTTGCTTGCGCGACGTCTCGTTCGTTTCTCCGTCCTGGAGCAGTTCGCTCACGCCAAGGATGCTGGTTAATGGATTGTTGAGTTCGTGGGCGACCCCGCCAATCATGGCTCCCATGGCAGCCAGCCGCTCGCTTTGCACGACTTGCTGCTCCAGCTTGCGTTCGATGGTGATATCGCGCAACGAGATGATCACGCCGTTGATTTTTCCTTCGTCATCCACAAGCTGGCTGCCCGAGGCGCGCATAGTGCGCCATGTTCCATTGCGGTGGCGGGCGCCATACTCCGCGGCGGCGAATGCCTGCTGCCCGGAAGCCACGAGGTGATACATGGACGCCAGATCAGGAGAATGATCCTCCATCCCGGTGATCTTTTTCCCGATCATCTCCTCGGGTTCGTATCCGAGAAGATCGCGCGAGCGTGAGCTCACAAAGGTGTAACGCTCTTCCAGATCGACTACAAGAATCAGGTCGGGGAAGCTCTCCAGCAGGCGGCGCCGGAACTCTTCCTGTTGCGCGATCTGCCGTTCCATCCTTCGCTTTTCGGTGATGTCCACCAGAGTTCCCTGGTAGCGGATGACGTTGCCGGACGGATCCCACACGGCGCGTGAGGAATCGAGGAACACGGCGGTTTTCCCGTCCTTGCGCCGGAGTTTGATCTCTCGGGTACGCACGCCACCGCGGTCTTCGGCGGCGCGTCCCAGCACGGGCTGGCCGGGATCCACGTTCAGAGCCGATCGATCGGCCGACAACAACTCCCGCTTGTCGGCATAGCCCAGTATCGAAACCAGCGCCGGATTGGCGTCGAGCAGTTGTCCTTCCGGAGTGCTGAAGTAAACGCCTTCCTGCAAGGTCTCGAACAATTCTGTGAACCGCAGCTCTTTCTCGCGCTGCTCGGTGACGTCGCGACCCAGAATGCTGGCGCCGACGACCTCGTCCCCTTTCACGATGCCGTTGACCGCGCAATCAAAGTAAAGAGGCCGCGAGCTGCCCTTCATGCGAATGCGGACCATTCCCGTCCAACGCTTCTTCTCCAGGAAACGTCCCAGGCCGCGCTCGACTTCTTCGCGCGTGGGCTCCTGTAGAAAGTCATAGAGTTTGTTGCCCACCAGTTCGGAAAAAGTCCGGCCAATTATTTCTGCGACGCGGCGGTTGACGGTGCGAACGGTCCCATCCAGCGAGACGGCGCATGCCGGATCATCGATGGCGTCAATCAGTTCTTTAAAGCTGCGCTGGGAGCGCATGATGACCTGACTGAGCTGGTCGAGCTGTTCTTCCGATGGCGCGGCGCCCACATGCTCCTGCAAGCCTCGAAGCAGGCCTTTGAGTTCGCTGACCTCACGGCGGCGTCCATACGCGTAAGCAGCAAACAAAACCGATAACACCAGGATTCCAATCGGGATGGCGCGTAGTTCGAGCGGGATGCTATCGAGCCGCTCCCAAAGCAAGCCCGCGAGAGCAACCGACAGCAGGATCATGAAGCCCAGCAGCCAACGCCACAGTTGCGACTCCTCCCGTTCGAGGTTGCCGGCTGTTCCGGGAGTCTTGGTGGGCTGAACCGGGTCGGGGGCCATGGGGAAACTCCGTCAGTGAAACTCATTGTAAATGCAACGAGCTACGCAACCGTGTTGGGCATCTTGGTACGCACAAACGGCGGTACCAACTCGGGAATGGCCGATTTCCACAGCCCGAAAGTGACAACCGTCACTGCCAGCGATTGGTCCAAATCCGTAAGGTAGGACGTTTGCCGGGTTTCCCCTGCGGGACTCGTGTCTCCGCTCGATTTTCGCCAGTAACACTGCTTTCAGTCAGTAGACGCTCGGATCGATGCTCTATAAAACTCTCAGCGCCGCCGTCTACGGCATCGACGCCAATATCATTCAGGTGGAAGTCGACTGCTCGGGCATCAAATGCGATCAGGATCACTTCCACACCGTAGGCCTGCCTGATGCTGCAGTGCGCGAAAGCCGAGATCGTGTGCGCGCCGCGTTGAAGAACTGCGGGTACGACATCCCGCCCACGCACATCACCATTAATCTGGCGCCAGCGGACATCAAGAAAGAAGGATCAGGGTTTGATTTACCCATGGCCTTGGGAATCGTGGGCGCCTATGGCGGCCTGACGAAGAAAGAAATAGGCGACTGCCTCTTCGTCGGAGAGTTGTCGCTGGATGGGGGCATTCGCGGCGTCCGGGGTACTCTGCCCATTGCGCTGGAAGCGCGCGGGCGCAAGATTTCCCGCCTGGTGGTGCCTGAGGCTAATGCTAAGGAAGCTGCGATGGTGGGCGGGGTGGAGGTGTATCCCGTACGGTCGTTACTCGATGTCATTCACTTCGTGAACTCAGGCAACGGGATTGTTCCCCTGAAGGCCGACAGCGAGTCGCTGCTGCGCGAATTCCAGCAATTTGTCGTTGACTTCAAAGATGTCCGCGGCCAGCAGACCGCCAAGCGTGCGATTGAGATCGCGTGTGCCGGCGGCCATAACATTTTGATGATCGGCCCACCCGGATCGGGCAAGACCATGCTGGCCAAGCGCATGCCCACGATCCTGCCGCCGCTGACCTTCGAAGAAGCTCTGGAGACGACGAAGATTCACAGCGTGGCGGGAGTCCTCGAATCCGGCAAGGGACTGGTAGGAACGCGGCCGTATCGCTCACCCCACCACACAATTTCAGATGCAGGTTTGATCGGCGGGGGAGTGATTCCGCGGCCGGGAGAAGTTTCGCTTGCGCATAATGGTCTACTGTTTCTGGACGAACTGCCGGAATTTCCCAGGAATGTGCTGGAAGTCCTGCGCCAGCCGCTGGAAGATGGAACCGTGAGCATCGCGCGCGCTTCGATGTCCCTGACCTTTCCCGCGCGCTTCATGCTGGCAGCAGCAATGAATCCGTGCCCGTGTGGATTCCACAACGACCGCACCCGCGAATGCCAGTGCACGCCTCCGATGATCCAGCGCTACATCTCCAAAATTTCTGGCCCGCTCATGGATCGCATCGACATTCACATCGATGTGCCGGCGGTGAATTACAAGGAAATGCGCTCTGGAGCAGAGCCTGAGGGATCAGTAAAAATTCGCGAGCGGGTCATGCGTTCGCGGCAAAAGCAGCTGGAACGATTCGCAACCTGTCGCCAGAAGCTCTATTGCAATGCGCAAATGTCTTCGCAGCACATCCGCACCTTCTGCGACCTGTCGGCCGATTGCGAGCGCCTGCTCGAGCGCGCCATGACCCAGCAGGGCCTCAGCGCGCGCGCCCACGACCGCATCCTGAAAGTAGCCCGCACGATTGCCGATCTGGAAGACGCGGCTAGTCTGGAGCCAAAGCATATTGCGGAGGCGATTCAATACCGTTCGCTCGATCGGACGTATTGGGCCTAAGGCCGCCGCGCAGAAAGGACCTCCAGGTTGGGAGCAGAGGGGCTCGCAGCGCTGCGGACCCCAAAAGCTACTGCTGTAGCCGAATGAGATGGGTAGGTCCTCAACGCTCAAAACTCACTACCGCATCATCCGTGGGAAGAGCTTGAGATTGTCGCAGTTCCGAAGGCCCGAAATTCGTGATCTGCAGCTCATAAACGAGCACTTCTTTGCGGTCAATCATCGGCGCGGAGTGCGAGGCTCTGGCGCCAGCACCTCGACGGGAGAAGGTCGCGCGGATGATTGTGCCCCACTCGTGCCGAGAGCTATGAAAGAAAGTAGAACGGCGATGACTTTGCCGAGGGCTTTGTAGAGCATTCCGTCTCCTGTGGGGTGACCGGTGAATCAGAATCCCTTCGCCTTGAGCAGCATGTCCAAATCCTCCGGATGCATGGCGCGCGTCATCGCGTCATCGCGGCTCAGTTCGTTCTGAATGACCAGCTGGGCCAGTGATTCCTCAAGCGTGAATGATCCTTGCTTGCGGGTAATGGTGATCTCCTGATGTAAGTGCTGCAGGGCGTTCTTGCGGATGTGCTGGCGGGCGCCGTAACCGACCATCAGCAGTTCGGCGGCTGGTATGCGTCCTCCGTTCTTACGCGGAATCAGGGTTTGGGTGAGCATCGCTGCCAGCGCCATAGCCATTTCGGCGCGCACCGAATGCTGCCGCTCAAGTGGAAACGAATCCGCGATACGCGACACCGTCGAAGCCGCGTCGGTTGTGTGCAGCGTCGTGAAGACCAGGTGCCCCGTTTCAGCGGCAGAAAGAGCAATTCGGGTAGTTTCGGGATCGCGCATTTCCCCCACGACTATTACATCCGGCGCCTGGCGCAACGCCGCCCGCAGCGAGACAGGGAAGTCGGGCGCGTCGATACCGATCTCCACCTGCTCGATTATGCTGAGCTCATGCTTGTGTTCGTACTCGATGGGGTCCTCGATAGTGACAATGTGGCGCGCCTCGTGCTGATTGATTTCGTTCACCAGAGCCGCAAGCGTCGTAGTTTTGCCGGATCCTGTAGCGCCGCCGATGATGACCAGGCCCCGCTGAATTTTCGCCAGCGCGGCGACTCCCGCAGGAAGATGGAGATCTGAGAGCGTTGGAACTCTGGAGGGAAGCGCCCGCACGGTAGCGGCCGCCTGTCTGCGTTCACGGTGCAAATTGATGCGGAAGCGATCGCCGCTCGGAAGCCGGTACGAGGAATCGGCGATTTGACGGTCCCCGTAGAGTTCCCGCGTATAGGGCGCGAGAGCCGGCAACACCGCCGCTTCGATCTGCTCGCCGGTGAGGGGGGCCGAGCCGATGTTTACAAGACTGCCTTCGATGCGGACCGAAGCTGGCGCGTTTGGGACCAACAGCAAGTCGCTGCCGTGGCGCGAGACCAGTTCCGCCAGCCAGCGATCCAGTTGCTCGGTCGAAGCCTGCTCGCCGGAGTGAACAAATTGCAATCGGGAGGGGTTTGGGTCGGCGGTCATAAGCGGTTACTTCTTTTTCGATATCACGATCATAAGGCAGAAAAGGCGGTGGTAGAGGGAAAGTCGACCGCGTATCCCGGCTTATCGGAACTCATTTAGAACGGGTTGCCAGCTCTTTTTTGCGCGGCCGAAGGCAGAATCGAATACAGGGTATCGCCACGCTCACAACCCTTCTTGAATCACCCTGCAAACCAACGTAACACGCCGGCGCTCCCGCGGTGAACTGCGGCTCTCAACTTCAACCGGTATTCACCGATGAAATCCATGTAAGCAATGTGGGCACGTGGAACGCCAGTCAAACCACTGTCAGGAACCGCAGCCATGATCGAAACGCCTAAAGCCGCCCTCGCGATGCAAACCCTGCTCCTGTGCTCGGATGTTCAATTCCTGGGCACGACTCGCGGCGTTTTGCGCGAGTTGCAGGTCACCCCCAGAGTGGTAAGCAGTTGTTACGGGGCTTTGGAGTCCATTCACGCGCACGAGTTCGATGTCATCGTGCTGGACTGGCGGGAAATCGATAGTGTGGCCGAGTTTTTGTGCTCGCTGCGGCGCTCGATCGTCAATCGGGATTGCGTTCTGGTGGCCATCGTACGCGATCTGCTGGATTTGCGGCAGGCGTTTACTGCGGGCGTGCATCTGCTGATCCACAAGCCGCCTTCCACGCTGCAGATCGAACGCTGTCTCCGCGCCGCGTATAGCGCAACGGTCACTCGGCGTCGTCGGCATCATCGCGAGGCGGTGGAGATTGCCGCAACCGCCCGGATAGGTGATCGAACCTTCGCGGAACTCACTGTCAGCAATCTGAGCAGCGCGGGGTGTGGAGTGCAGTGCCCTCGGATCAAAGGCGCCGCTTCTCTTAGCGCTGGAGACGAACTGGAATTGCAGTTTGCGCTGCCCGAAACTGAAACGATTCTGCACCCTTCCGGACGGGTGATCTGGGTTGGCGGCCGCAGTGCAGGAATCCGCTTCACCTCAATGTCGGACCCCGAGCGCATGGCATTCGATGGGTGGCTCACAGAATGCGTAGAGCGCTCGCTGGCGCAGTTGTGCGAACGCCTGCAGACCGTTTGCGCGTAGAACATGCTTCGAAACGCATTTGGGCAGGGTCGGGTTTTCATCCGTGCCCCACGAACCAAGAACATGATGCGGGATTTAGCCCTGAGGTTTTACTTCACACGATCAGCGGGACAGTATTGGTTTGAGGCAAGAAAAAGGCCCGCCGCGGCGGACCTTCAACCTGGATACTGAGTAGTGGCAACTGGGTAGTGCCTCACTGATGCGCTGCCGGGCCTTCAGTCGCGGGGCTCAGCGGAGGAGCGATCGGCTGGCTCCCCAGCTCCTCAATCTGCGGGGGTGCCGACTCCAGCGCGATCTGAAGCACCTGATCCATCGTATCCACGAAGTGTAGCTTCATGGCGGTGCGCAGGTTCTCGGGGACCTCGGCCAGGTCCTTCTCATTGTCCTTGGGCAGGATAACCCCGAACAATCCGGCGCGGTGTGCGGCGAGCAGCTTCTCTTTCAGGCCCCCGATCGGCAGAACCTTACCGCGTAGCGTGATCTCGCCGGTCATCGCGATATCGCGACGCACGGGAATCTTACTCAGCGCGCTGGAAATGGCCGTCGCAATCGTAATTCCCGCCGAGGGACCATCTTTCGGGATCGCACCCTCTGGCACATGCACGTGCAGGTCGAGGTTGCGATAAAAGTCGCGTGGCAGTCCCAGGCGATTCGCGCGTGACCGCACGTACGACATGGCAGCCTGCGCCGATTCCTGCATCACGTCGCCGAGCTTGCCCGTGAGCGTCAACTTGCCCTTGCCATCCACCACGGTGGCTTCGGTGCTGAGGATCGAGCCGCCGACTTCGGTCCAGGCCAAGCCGGTCACAAGGCCAACTTCGGATTTTTCGTGAGCGAGCGAGTCGCGGAACTTGATCACGCCGAGGAAGTCGTTGACGTTCTCAGCGGTGATCGCGGCCGAGAAGCCTTCGCCTTCCTTGACCACTTTGCGCGCGATTTTGCGGCAAACGTTCCCTATTTCGCGCTCCAGGTTGCGGACGCCGGCTTCGCGCGTATAGGAACGAATCAGCGCGGTAATCGCCTCGTCGTTAAACTTAACGTTCTTTTCCGATAGACCAGCCGCCACCATCTGCTTCTTCACCAGGAACTGCTTTGCGATTTCAACCTTCTCCTGCTCGGTGTAGCCGTGCAGACGGAGCACTTCCATGCGGTCCTGCAGCGCAGGAGGAATGGTGTGCATCACGTTTGCCGTGGCGATGAAGAACACTTGCGAAAGATCGTATTCGACGTCGAGGTAGTGATCGACGAACATAAAATTCTGCTCGGGATCCAGCACTTCGAGCAGGGCAGCGGATGGATCGCCGCGGAAATCCATCGACATCTTGTCGACTTCATCCAGCATGAACACGGGATTCTTTGTGCCCGCTTTCTTCATCATCTGGATGATCTGCCCGGGCAGAGCGCCGATGTAGGTGCGGCGATGTCCGCGGATTTCGGCTTCATCGCGCACCCCGCCCAGCGACATGCGGACGAACTTGCGTCCCGTCGCCTTGGCGATTGACATGCCCAGAGAAGTCTTGCCGACACCCGGAGGTCCGACGAAACAGAGAATCGAACCCTTCGGATTCTTAACCAACTGCCGGACAGCGAGAAATTCAAGGATGCGCTCTTTGATCTTCTCCAGTCCATAATGATCTTCGTTGAGAACCTTCTCTGCGCGGGAGATGTTCCGAATTTCCTTCGACCGCTTCTTCCACGGTACGGCGAGCAGCCAGTCAAGATAATTGCGCGACACCGTCGACTCGGCCGACATTGGCGGCATAGCCTCCAGCTTCTTGAGTTCCTGCAGCGCTTTATCCTTCACATCCTTCGGCATGCCCGCGGATTCGACCTTCTTCTTCAGTTCGTCGAACTCGCTCTTCTCGCCGCGGCCTAATTCCTTCTGGATCGCCTTGATCTTTTCGTTGAGGTAGTACTCTTTCTGCGCCTTCTCCATCTGCCGCTTCACGCGCGACTGGATAGTGCGGTCAACATTCAGCTTTTCGATTTCGATGTCGAGCACATCCGCGATGCGGGTCAGCCGCTCGCCCGGATCGAAGATTTCCAGCAGTTCCTGCTTCTCTTCAATCGAAAGCTGCAGATTCGCGGCGATGACATCGGTCAGCTTCGCCGGGTCTTCCATGCGTACAGCCGAAATCATGGTCTCGTACTGCAGAGACTGGCAAAGCTTCACGTACTGCTCAAACAGCGTGGTGACGCGCTGCATACCCGCTTCCAGCGCCGGGTTGGTCTCGCTCGAGTAGCGCACCACCCGAACCGTGGCCTGCATGTAGCCATCGGTATCGGAGACCTGGAGAATCTTCCCGCGCTCAATGCCTTCGACCAGAACTTTAATATTGCCGTCGGGGAGCTTCAGACTCTGCACGATGTTGACGATCGTGCCCACCTGGTAGATTTCGTTCGACTTGGGTTCGTCGATGGAAGCGTCGTGTTGGGTTGCCAGGAAAATTTTCTTGTCGGCGGCCAGCGCCTCTTCGAGCGCTCGCACGCTCGATTCGCGGCCCACTACAAACGGCGTCATCATAAACGGAAAGATGACCACGTCGCGGATGGGCATCATGGGCAGCTTTCGGGATTCGAACTTTTCTTTGGATGTGGTCACTAATTCTCCCTGGGACAAGAAGCCGGTCCTCCCGGCCACTTTACTTTCAATTTTACGCCGCTTCGCGGGCTTGTACAGGGGTTTATCGAAGACTTGATAACAAAGTCTCTAATACCCCTGGTGCCGGTTAGGGTCAAGCGATACAAAGGCGCAAAAAGTTGCGCTCTGAGAGTGCCTATCCTGCCTTTTCCATGATGGTCGCGAAGGAAGCGCTGCGCTTCTCGACCATCTCGCGGGTCACTTCGAACTCTTTGACTTTCTTTTGGCTTGGCAGATTGAACATCAAGTCGAGCATGAGCTCTTCAAGGATCATACGCAGGCCGCGCGCTCCAACCTTGCGGGCCATCGCCTGGCGGGCAATTGCGCGCAGCGCCTCATCGGCAAACTTCAGCCGGACATTCTCAAATTCGAACAGCCGCTGGTATTGCTTAACGATGGCGTTCTTGGGACGAGTAAGGATTTCAATCAGCGCAAACTCGTCGAGGTCTTCCAGCATTCCGACCACCGGCAAGCGTCCGACAAACTCCGGGATCAAGCCGAACTTGATCAGATCTTCGGGCTGTACTTCGTTGATCAGTTCGAAATTCTGTTTGCGCGACAGGCTTGCTTCATCTTTCGCGGAATCTTCCGAAGTGCGGAAACCCAGCGACTTCTTTCCGATGCGCCGCGAGATAATTTTGTCAAGCCCGACGAAGGCTCCGCCGCAGATGAACAGGATGTTCGTCGTATCCACTGGCGTGAATTCCTGGTGCGGATGCTTGCGACCGCCCTGCGGAGGAACATTGGCGATTGTCCCTTCCAGGATCTTCAGCAGTGCCTGCTGCACACCTTCGCCCGAAACGTCGCGGGTGATCGACGGATTCTCGTCCTTGCGGCCGATCTTATCGACTTCATCGATGTAGATGATGCCGGTCTGCGTGCGGCTGACATCGCCGTCGGCAGCCTGCAGCAGCTTGAGAATGATGTTTTCGACGTCCTCGCCGACGTACCCCGCTTCAGTAAGTGTGGTCGCGTCAACGATGGCAAACGGCACATCCAGCATGCGCGCCAGCGTCTGGGCCAGCAGCGTCTTGCCGGTCCCCGTCGGCCCGATCAGCATGATATTCGACTTCGTCAGCTCAATCCCATCCCCGGCCTTCTGCCGGTTCATGAAGATGCGCTTGTAGTGGTTGTAAACGGCGACTGCCAACTTCTTCTTGGTCTGCTCCTGCCCGATCACGTACTCATCGAGGAAGGTTTTCACTTCTTGAGGCTTCGGAAGTTGATTGGGAGTGCTGGAAGGGGGAGTGGCCGTGCGGTCGTCTTCCAGAATCGAATTGCAAACCGCGACGCACTCGTCACAAATATAGGCCCGTGGGTAATCGCTCGGGGACGAGATCAGCTTGGCAACCGCATCCTGCGATTTGTGGCAGAACGAACAACGAAGAATCTCGTCCGATCCCGATTTGGTTTTCACTCGGTTCTACTCCTTAAACCGGTTCAGCCGCGAAGGCTGATCATACCGCTTTCACTGTCTGATAGATGATATCGTCTATGATTCCATATTCCTTAGCCTGCTGGGCATTCATGATGAAGTCGCGTTCTACGTCCTTCTCCACCTTGTCCAGTTTCTGGCCGCTGTGCTTGGAGAGTAACTGGTTTGTAATCTCTCGCATGCGCAGGATTTCCCGGGCATGGATATCAATATCGGTCGCTTGCCCCGACAAACCGCCCATAGACGGCTGATGTATTAGAATCCGCGAATTCGGCAGTGCCAACCTCTTTTTGGGTTCTCCTGATGCCAAAAGTAACGCGGCCATCGATGCCGCCTGGCCCACGCACAGGGTCATGACATCGTTTTTCACGTACTGCATCGTGTCGTAGATGGCCATGCCGGCCGTGATCGACCCGCCCGGAGAGTTGATATAAAGCTGGATGTCCTTCTCCGGATCTTCCTGAGCCAGAAACAACATCTGCGCGATCACCAGGTTGGCGATATTGTCGTCAATCGGCGTGCCGATAAAAATAATGTTGTCGCGCAGCAGCCGAGAATAAATGTCATAGGCGCGTTCGCCGCGCCCGGTCTGCTCGATGACCATCGGGACCAGCATCATTTGCGGGTCATTTCTTGAGGAATCATCATTATTGTTTTTCACGTTCACCTGCCACACTCCGCCCCGACACAGCTCTTCACTGAGTTGGAGAGGATTCGAAAGTGTCCGCCAGTCTTGCTGGCTAAGCGGACTGGTGATACAGAAAATCGAGGGTCTTTTCGCTGCGGATTCTGTTCCGGATTCTATCGAGGCCCCCATCCTGTGTCAAACGAGCGCGGACCGCTTCGGGAGTCTGTTTCGTCTGGTGAGCGACGGCGTCGATTTCGCGATTCAACTCCTCGTCTCCCACCGAGATTCCTTCCAGTTCCGCGATGCGTTCCAGTAACAACGACGACTTTACATCCTGCACTGCCTGGTCATGCTGACCTGCCCGCAGGCGAGGCAAGTCCATCTTCTTCATGTCTTCGACCTTCATGCCCTGAGCCGCCAGGGCCCGCAAGCCGCGTTCCAGCCGAAGATCAATTTGCCGGTCTACCAACGCTTCCGGTACCTCAAAATCATTACGCTTGACCATTTCCGTCATCAGCTTGTCTTTGGCCTCGCGCTCGGCGTTGTGCTGACGCTCGCCCATCATGTTCTCGCGAATCTGTTTGCGGACTTGCTCGAGCGACGAGAACTCGCCCAGTTCCTTGGCGAACTCGTCATTCAGTTCCGGTAAGTTCTTTTGCTTGATCGCCTGGACTTTTACCTTATAGATAAAAGTCTTGCCAGCAAGTCGCTTATCGTCGGAGTCTTCGGGATAGCTGACTTCGAACTCCCGCTCCTCGCCGGCATTAGCTCCGCGCAGATGCTCGCTGAACTGGGGAACCGTGTTCTTGCCCCCGATCTCGATCAGAACCTCATCCATGTGGACTGGCTTGGTCTTATCGTCGGCATCCTTGGGGCGCCCGTCCATTGATGCCTGAGCGAAGTCGCCGTCGGCCAGTGCCCGTCCTTCGACCGAGGCAAAAGTCGCGTGCTGCTCGCGGAGGTTGTTCAGCGCTTCTTCAACTTCTTCGTCCTTCACCTCAATCTGGGGGTGCTCGGCGCGCAATTCCTTGTAGCCTTCGACCTTGATCTCAGGCAGCACCTCGAAGCTGGCCTTGAACGTGAGTGGTTCGCCTTCGTGAATGTGCAGATCGGTTACGCGCGGTTGCGAAACCGGGTACATTCCCAATTTTTCCGTTTCCTTACGGAAATAGCGCGGAATGAGCGCTTCGACCACGTCGCTCTTCAAGTCTTCCTTAAATCTCTGCCGGATGATTGAAGCTGGCACATGCCCCCGGCGAAAGCCGGGCAGCCGCGCCATCTTTTGATATTTCTGGATCAGTGCCTCGGTCTCGCGCGTGACTTCCTCCGCCGGAATCTCGACCGAAATCTCGCGCTTCACGCTATCTTTTTTCGCCTCGACTGTTTCTGCAGGACTCACAATTCGCCCTCTCACACGACGTTAACCTTGAGTGTAAAGACTGAGGGAGAGCACCGTCAATGAGCGGGCGGTGAGAAGGAAGGGACGGCAAAGTTGAGCTTTCCCTGCTATGCTTGGCCAGACATAAGTTCGCCCTGGCGGTGCTCCGATGAGCGTGGTGTGGCCGGTTCTCGGGTTTCCCGCAGTTCCATCATTGCGCCGCTCCCTAAACCGCTTACTTTTTCTTTTTCTTTGCTTCTCATGCGGCACGCACTTCGCGGCTGTTGCTCAGCAACCCGCCCAGTCGACTCCCGCCAGCGGCTCCGCACAGCAATCCTCCGGCGAAATGGCGGTGAAAGACGAAGCCACCACCGACAAGGTAGCCGAGTCCGCCAAGCTCAGGGTCAATGTGAAATTAGTGCTGGCGCGCGTTGTGGTGCGCGATGCTACCGGTCATACAGTCGGCAATCTGCATAAAGAAGACTTCGACGTGCTTGACAACGGTAAGAAGCAGGCCATTTCCGCTTTCGACGCCGAACACATTTCTCCCGCTCCCCCGGCGGAGACGGCAAAGTCAAGCGCCGTACCTGCCAACAGCGCCCTTCAGAAGGCCCCTGATTTCCCGGCTCGTTACGTTGCTTACGTCTTCGATGATTTGCGCCTGCAATTCGCGGATCTGGCCCGTGTGCGCGACGCCGCGCAGAAGCGCATCGACGACCTGGCTTCCTCCGACAGAGTCGCAATTTATTCGACATCGGGACAGACTCTGCTGGACTTCACCGACGACCGTTCCAAGCTGCATCAGACCCTCGATAGTCTACGGCCCCGCCCCTTGCAGATTCACAACGACAATGACTGCCCGAACATAAGCTTCTACATGGCTGATCGCATCGTGAACAAGAACGATCCGCAGGTTCTGCAGACCGCTGTGGACGATTACATGAACTGTCGCGGCCTCGTTGCACCGCTTCAGGCGGCAAGTTCAGGTCCCGCCCAGTTGATTGCGAATGCACCTTCTTATATCCGAGGCATGGCGCAATCAGTTCTCGCCACGGGCGAAGAGGAGAGCCGCACCGGGCTGCGATTTCTTTGGGATGCCATCAATCGCATGTCGGTCCTTCCCGGCCAGAGAACCCTGGTTTTGGTTTCCCCCGGTTTCTTAACCGCTGATCTTGATTACGAATACAACGACTTGATTGATCGAGCACTTCGGGCACAGGTCACGATCAACTCTATGGACGCGCGTGGCCTATACGTCATCATCCCGGGGGGCGATGCCAGTCACTCGAGAACGGCTGAAATCGCGATGAACGACCCAACTTTCGCCGCGGCGTCCCGTACACTCCTTGATTTACAGGCGGCGTCGGCCGAGAGTGAGATCTTGGCTGTTCTTGCCAACAGCACTGGTGGCACGTTTTTCCAGAACAACAACGACATGAACGAAGGTTTCCGCCGCCTCTCCGGCGCACCTGAGTTCTGGTACGTGCTGGGATTTACGCCGCAGAACCTGAAACCCGACGGAAAGTTCCATACCCTCAGGGTGAGCCTGACGAATCATCAGAAGTACGATTTGCAAAGTCGCCGCGGCTACTATGCTCCCCGCCACGATGTCGACGCAGCCGAAGAAGCCAAACGCGAAATCGATGAAGAAGTCTTTTCGAATGAGGAACTACATGATCTCCCGGTCGCGCTGCATACCCAATTCTTCAAACCATCAAGTGACGCCGCCAAGCTAACGGTTCTTGCGCACGTCGACGTAAAACGCCTTCACTACAAGCAAGTGCACGACCGAAATCAGAACGACCTCACCCTGGTGACTGCAGTCTTCGATCGCAACGGAAACTTTCTGCAGTCAAACCGAAAGATCGTGCAAATGCGCTGGAAGAATGAGACATTACAAGCGAAATTAGGCGCGGGCATCACGTTGAAAACCAGCTTTGACGTAAAACCCGGCCGATATCTGGTGCGAGTGGTAGCCCGGGACAGCGATCAGCAAGTAATGTCGGCAGAAAACGGGACAGTCGAAATTCCCTAGAGGTGGCCTATGCAAAGGCGAGTGGAGTTCGCGAAATTCATTCCTGTTCTCCTGACTCTATTTTCATTGCCGTTGATGGGAACGGCCCAGCAGACGTCTCAGGCTCCCGATGCGGCGGGCACAATAAAGGTGGAGACACAGGTTGTGCTTGTTGACACCGTGGTCACCGACAAGAAGGGCAACCACATCCGTGACCTTACTGCCAACGACTTCAAGGTTTGGGAAGACGGCAAGGAACAGGCAGTCACGAGTTTTTCTCGCGTCGATGCTACTGGCGATCCCTCTCGCGCACAGAAGAATTACATGGTGCTTTTCTTCGATGACACTACCATGGAGTTTGGGGATCAAGCCAAAGCTCGCGACGCCGCCGCGAAGTTTCTGGATGTCAATGCGGACCCCAGCCGCCTGATCGCGGTTGCCGAATTTGGCGGAATGCTAAGGATTGCGCAGAATTTCACCAGTGATTCCGAGCGGCTGAAGAAGGCTGTGGCAGGAGTCAAATTTTCCACGGTGTCGCCGAACGGTCCTTCTCCCGATCTCGCGTCAGCCGGAGTTCCAACGGCATTTCCGAGCATGGCGAATCTGGAAGCCGACTTTGGAGCTCGCAGTGTTTTCTATGCCCTGCGAAGCCTGGCCAAGAGCCTGTCCGATATTCCCGGTCGCAAGACTGTGGTGTTCTTGAGCGCAGGCTTTCCCATGACTTTCGAACTGGAATCGGAGCTCACGGCCGTCATCGATGCCTGTAATAGAGCGAATGTCGCGGTTTATCCCATCGATGTGAGGGGGCTGGTCGTTCCCATGCCCGGCGGTAGCGCTGGAGCGCGCTTGAATCGCCCCGTGTCCGCCAAGTTATCCGTTGCGGCTCTGAACTACTCAGCTCCTCAGAATTATCGGATTCACTTCGCCTCCTTCGCAGCAGAACCGGCTGAGCCGCTACAACATGGCGGAGGTGGAGGCGGAGGCGGAGGCGGAGGTGGCCACGGCGGCGGAGGCGGCGGTGGCGGCGGAGGTGGTGGCGGCGGGGGCGGCGGAGGCGGTGGCGGCGGGGGCGGCGGAGGCGGAGGACACGGTGGCGGTGGTGGTGGCGGAGGAGGTGGAAAGGGCGGCGGTGGTACAGGCGGCGGTGGCAGTCGCGGCGGAGGAGGAGGAGTGAGCTCTACTCCGAATCCTTACAATTCCTATTCGCCCTTGAATCAACCGCGGCAGATCATTCCGCAGATTCCCGATGTGAACGCAAATCAGCAATTCCTCTACGCGCTGGCGGAAGGTACGGGAGGTTTCGTCATCGTGAACACCAACGATCTGGTCGGAGGCATGGAGCGCATCGCGAAAGACCAGTCGGAATACTACCTTCTCGGCTACCGTCCTCCCGATTCTGCGGAAGGAAGTTGCCACACACTTAAGGTGAAGGTGGATCGCGGAGGAACCCAGTTGCGTTCTCGCAGTGGGTATTGCCGTGTGAGACCGCACGACCTTCTGGCGGGGAGCGTCACGGAAAAGGATCTTGAGAGCCGCGGTGCCGGCGAGATGCAGGGCAATGTCACCGCCTCCATGCGTACCCCGTATTTCTATACGGCTCCCAACGTTGCCCGCATCCATCTTGCGATGGAAATTCCCTCGACCGTTCTCGAATTCGAAAAAGTAAAAGGCAGAGAGCATGCCTCGGTCAATGTGCTGGGGATCGCCTATAACCCACAAGGAGGGATTGCCGCGAGATTCAGCGACACGGTCAACCTGGATTTCGACGGAAAAAAGGAAGTGGAGGAGTTCCGCAAAAAGCCCTTCCATTACGAGAATCAATTCGATATCGCTTCCGGCGCCTATGCCCTGAGAGTGGTCTTCAGTTCAGGCGACAAGAGCTTTGGCAAACTCGAGGCTCCTCTGAACGTTTTCCCCTATGACGGCAAGAAAATCACTCTAAGTTCCATCGCGCTCAGCAATAACCTGGCGAAGCTTTCCGATCTGGATACCACGCTGGATGACCAGCTTCTGGAAGATCGTCAACCGCTGGTCGTCAAGGGAATGCAGGTGCTCCCCTCGGCTACGGATCACTTCAACAAACGCGATCTCGCCGTCGCATACATAGAAGTCTACGACCCGGCGGTGGCGGGAGAGAAGCCTCCTGACCTTGGCTTGGAGTATCGCATTGTCGACCTGAAGACCGGGGCTCAGAAGCTGGATGTGGGGGTGAGAGACACGAAAGAGTTGATGAAGCCGGGCAATCCGGTGGTTCCGGTCGGACTGAAACTTCCGCTCGATACTTTGCCACCGGGCAGGTACCGTGTGGACCTGCGAGCGCAGGATTCAGCCGGCAACTCAACTGGCTTCCAATCCGCCGAGTTCGAGCTGGAATAGAGTAAGCAGATTGTCTGCGCAGCATCTTTGAAAACTCGGCTTTAAGCCTGTTTGAGAAAGGCTTTGAAAGGGCGCGGCTTTCGGCCGCACCCTCAAATTCAACAAGCGGTTATCCGGAGAGCAAGGGGACGCTGTGGGACGCTGTGGCAGTGTTTACTTTCTTGCATTTACCGAGGAAGATATTTTCCCCAGTTGCCACCGTCCGGACCCGATGTGCGCAATCTATAGGAGCCGCCACTCACCAAGCGAGTTTCGGCTCGCCAAGTTCATGGGACGAATTCCGGCGATTATTCGTGCAACACAGCAGAGATCACCGAAAGCAGGGCTTCTATCGTGAACGGCTTCTCGATGTATGCGGCCTGTTCCAGAACGCCCGCATGCCGCTTGAGCATCTCGGCGGAATAGCCTGACATAAAAATTACTTTTAACTTCGGCGCTGAAGATCTTGCCGACATCATCAACTGCACTCCGCTCGTTTGCGGCATCATGATATCCGTTAGCAGGAGATGAACCGCAGCCAAGTTTTCCTGGAGCAGTTGGAGAGCAGCTTGAGCAGTCGAGGCAGACAGGACTTTATAATTCGCATTCTGCAGTGTGGTGATCAATAACTCTCTGACAGCGTCGTCGTCTTCTACCAGCAAAATGGTCTCACCATGTCCACCGGACGGAGGGACTGAGCTCGGTCGCGGAATGCTCTCCGCAACTCCACCGATTCGTGGCAGGTAAACCTTGAACGTGGTGCCTTTTTGAAGTTCACTATAGACCCAGACATAGCCCCCGCTTTGTTTCACGATACCGTATACGGTCGCTAATCCCAGCCCGGTACCCCTTCCTGCTTGCTTTGTTGTAAAAAACGGCTCGAAGATTCTGGCCAGTGTTTCCTTGTCCATCCCGCAGCCCGTATCTGAGAAGGAAAGCATCACGTAGGGTCCGGGGACGACCGGTTCATGGTCGCGCTGATAGCTGGCATCCAGGTCTGTATCCTGCGACTCAATCGTGATGTGGCCTCCATCGGGCATCGCATCGCGGGCATTTACAGCAAAGTTCATAAGTACTTGTTCGATCTGGCCTGCATCTGCCTTGATGTTCCCTAACGGCTTTGCCAGCCTGAGCGAGATGGAAACGTCCTCTCCCAAAAGTCTCTCTAACATTTCGGCGACCCGTTCGATCACCTCATTCAGATTGATGACTCGGGGATAAACGACCTGTTGTCGGCTGAACGTCAGGAGTTGCTTCGTAAGCGATGCCGCCCGGTTGGCTGCCGATTTAATACCCGCGAGGTTCTTTACGATTGCATGGTCGGGCCCGACGTTTTCCAGGGATAATTGGCAATAGCCAATGATGACGCTGAGCACGTTATTGAAATCGTGTGCCACGCCGCCCGCCAGCCGTCCGACCGCCTCCATTTTTTGCGCTTGCCGAAATTGGGCTTCCAGCTTCTTTTGCTCCGTGATGTCCTGCTTGATGCCAATAAAGTTCGTCGGCTTCCCCTCGATCGTCACCGGGGTGATTGTCATTTCTTCGAAGTAGAGCGAGCCGTCTTTCTTGCGATTCTTAATCTCTCCGCGCCACACATGGCCGGATTGAATTGTCGACCACAGGTCCTGATAGAAGCTGCTATCGTGCTCTCCACTCTTCAAAATGCGTGGATTATTTCCCAGCGCATCCTCCAAGGAATAACCCGTAAGCTTAGTGAATGCTCGATTTACCCACACGATTCTTCCGCTCGAATCGGTGATGATGATGGCGTTGGCCGCCGCCTCCAACGCAGCCGCTTGTAAATGCACCTGCTGCTCCGCCGATGCCCGTGCATCGGCAGTCCTAGAAATCAAAGTTTCCTTTTTGAGGATTGTGAGACAAAGAAAAAACGTAAGAAAAAGCAGAAACGCGACTCGCAGGATGCGTATCGGCCAGAGTTCACTCGGCAGGCGAGTAAACCAAGTCACGACTTCCGCGGCGATCAGGATCGTCGCCGCGAGTCCGACTACCATAAATGTCGCAGCCAATCGCGCCGGGGACGACGGCTCATGCGACTTTCTCATTCGGCACCCCAAACACTACCCAAAAAGAGGGGACTCGACGTGCCGTGCTTGTAATCCGCGGAATATATGTTAGTTCTTCTTTGGTGTCAAACCTTTACTTTAGCAACCAACACATTCTTGTTGATTCAACGTTTGTGCCCTGAACAATCTCCGAGCGTGGGCTCCCCTTGGCTTTGTCCAGTTTGGATTATTCTTCCAGCCGCTTCAGATAAGGGAAGAACGGTGATACCTCGAAGGGGATCTTTTCCGCTGCGGAAGGCGGGGTCGCTGGTGTGGCTTTGATCATCTCAATCCGATCCGACCACGGATCCACCTTAATGCGCGAGCCCAGAGGCGAAGCAGCCAGTTGATCCGTCCGATACTTCTGGTTCTTGGCAGAGTTGCTCAACCCCTGCATCCCGGCCAGATGGCTGCTGGCGAAATCGTTACTGAATCGCCCATGTAGCAGGTTGGGTAACTGCGCCGAACGCAGTTCGAGCGCTTTCAAGAAAAGCGCCAGGCTCGTGGTGTTGCTGTACGGTGAGTTCGCAATCAGTACCAGGCTTTTCTTGTCCGCCTCGGCTTCCTGCGCAGGATCGAATCGAAAGTTGAATTTGGAAAAGACCTCGAGATCCGAGAAAGGCACATTGAATTCCGACAAGTATTGTGCCCCAAGGGAGTGCCCCAGAATGATATGCGACAATTCGTGTGCGAGAACGCCGGCCAGCGTAGCCTCATCCGGCAGCACATCGAGAAGGCCGCGGCTCACCACGATGGTGGGACCAATCACGAACGACTCCAGCGGCGTGGTGAGCAACACGCGACAGCGGACTGAAGGAAGGTTCAGCTGGTTCGTAATCACCAGATTGTTGACCACCGTCTGCAGGATTTCGTCGACTGTGCCATCGGGTGCCATCAGCCCGGCAACTTGCAACCGTTCTACGATCTGGTCGTCAGCCGTATAGGTTGCTTTCTCCAGCGAGTTCTCAGGGCTCAGATCCTGCGAGGCTTCGTGCCGTTTGGGATCTACCCAAATCGGCTCATCGGTCAGCGGTTTGGCAAATTCCCGATGATCTCCCGCGTGTTCCAAGTCGTATCCCCAAATGCGAGTTTGCGACTTGAGCACTGTCTGGTTTGAGGGATCGCGCCCTTCCGAATCCTCGGTGTAAACGTAGGCCGGCATCCACATCGAGCCCATGGTGTTCAGCCGCCAACTGTCGAAGTGAAAGGAGCGCTTGCTAAATGCCTTCGCCGTGTACGATCCGGTGAAGCGAACAATGTTGAAGTCAACATCCTCCACCCAGATTCGCGCCACTAAGCCGCGGTTCTGCGAATGCTCACGTGGCTTAACATCGATGGCGGCGCAGCGCACTTCCCCTAGCGTCTCCCAGCGGACAAATTCGAAACTGTAATTCTGCTGGTTGAAATCATCTTTATCCGGGAACAGCGCTACTGCGAGATCCTCCGCCTTCAACTCCTCCGGAATCTTCGCCGGCTTCTTCTCTTTCTCCTCCATAGAACTGAATTTCTGGACCATTCCCGGTCCGGTCAAATCCAGGCGGCTGAGAAGATAGTTATCCGCCTTTGGAGAGAGCCGGTTGTTCGAGTCGCGCTGGTCCACCTGAATGTAGGTCTCGACCACCGGCTTGTAATAGCGAAGCAGATTGATGACGCGGCGTTCCTGCTGGATAGCGCCATCCACCAGGCGATCAAGCGTAATCGGCTTGCCTGCGTGAGCGGTCGGCGCCTGAGCCGCCGCGGACGCCTGATCCCCAGGCACGTTCTGACCTGCGCTGACACCAGTCGCAGCCAGCGCGAATACTGCCAGGCAAAGGCAAGAAAATCTCCTCAGATCAAACCGGCGGCGTCCAAGTCGTCGAAACGCGGGCGGGAGGCCCACCTTTTCCTTTGTTGAGTTCACCACGACTGAGGGTGCCGCAGTCTCGCGTTCTTTGCAAGAGGCCAAGCGGAGTCGAAACATGGGGCACCGCCCTAGAAATCATCTTACGGGGCTGTATCCTTCGCGCTTCGCGACTCGGCGGGATCGGCAGAGCCGGTGTACGCACCGGCTGTTTACAACAATTACAGGCGCTCCCAAACCATCTGGCCTGAATTGGCAGTTGTCTTCGGAGGCTGCATGGCATCATCTCGTGAATGCGCTGGCACTATTCTGATCCCGTCCTCAAACGGGCACTCGAACTCACTATCGAGGCACGCTCACTCCTGCGATGGAGCCGGCAACTCCGGTACGAGCACGAAAAGGTCAGAGCAGAAATGAATCGTCTGTGCCCTGAGGGAACCGGCGCAATGCCAGAAACCTCGGCCGCCCAAAATGAGCCAGCAATTTGCGTGAAGAATCCTCTGGATGTCTCAGCGTCCATTGTCAAGCCCTTTTGTGTAACCCAGCGGACATAACGAGAGGCGGTCGTATGCTACGCTCCCACGGCAACACGAGAGGAGGCCACGGTGTCAGACGCGCATAGCAAACCGCTGCGCCCCTGGCCCACTATCGCCCAAGAACTTTCAAAGGAGAGGGACGCTGAGCGCGTACTCGAACTCGCCCGTGAACTCGACGAGGCACTGAAGCGAGAGTTCGCTTTGCTCGAACCGAATCCGGCTACCATACCAGCGCTCACGTCCGATCCCACCACACCATCAAGAGAGCCCGCCGCTCAGAACCTCATCAACACAGACAGCGCCACGGGAACTGCGAGACCCTGCCGTGAGCCATGGCCCTGAGGGGCGATCATCGATAGCGATTTGTTTGGCGGGTAGAGATTTTGCAACTTGCCGACGTGTCGTTCACAGGGCTCTTTCCCCACGCGATTTCGTGAAAGAATTCGTCCATCGTCGCTGCCGGTATCTTTCCGTCCGTATCCATCCACCATCGAAATAGAGAAAGCAAAGTTCCAGCCAGGGCAACGGCAAGAAGACGCCGTTCCGTTTGGGAGGCATTCGCTGCGTGCTTGGTTTCTTTCAGGCGCTGCTCGATGCCGCGGGAAAAGTATCCTTGTGCCAGATCATAAAAATCATGCAGCCGGTCTGAGTCGGCGAGAGCGCGATAGAGCTTCTTCTGGCTGGCGACATGCTCAAACATCTCCGTCACCGGCGCGAGGCGGCGCGTAGCGTCCTGCTTCGCACTTAGCGTTGTGCTCATGAATTCCAGGAACATTTCGAGTTGGCTGAGGAGCAAATCATTTTTGTCGCGAAAATGCAGATAGAAAGTAGAACGGCCCACGGAAGCCCGGTCGAGCACCTGCTGGACGGTGACTGAATCGATAGGCTTGTCGCGAATCAATTCCAGCAGCGCAATACCCAGACGCTCGTGAGTGCGGTGGATGCGCGCGTCGCGTTTGCGCGGACGACTTGGCGCCCTGCTTGGCGGTTCTTTTTTGGACATCGAGCGCCTCTTTGTTCAACAACGGAAGTATGATCTCGACTTCCGCGAGGGGAAGACGTTAGATTGCGAATCATACGACAGATACGCAAATGTTGAACTGTCGGATGGAGGAGAAATCGTGAACCGAATGCGTTTCCTTGCAGTGACGATGATGTTCCTGCTGACGATGACCGTGGCCGCTCAGCAGACCGCTACCGGAAGATCCAGGGCAAAGGACGATCCCGCGCAGCACGCCACCGCGCCCAATGCCGACGATCACCTGAGGTTGCTCACGGAAAAACTGGATCTCACGGTGGAGCAACAGGGAAAACTGAGGCCCATTATCCAGAACATGCTCGATGAGAGGCAGAAATTGTTGAGTGATCCAAGTCAGTCGAGCGAGCAGCGGCATGAAAAGCTGATGGCACTCCACGAAAAGGCAGACCACGAAGCCCGCAAATTCCTGAATGAAGATCAGAAAAAAAAGCTCGACGAACTGAAAGCGCAGCACCATCCAGAGTCGTCGGCACATGACAAGCAGTGATGACGGCTGCTACGTTGCAAGGCTGTGCTCTGCAGACCGACGATCGCACAGATGAGCCAAGCCAGACGGTGAGCGTCCTCCGCAGCGGGAAGAAGGTCACTGACTAGCGAGCGCAGTTGGGCTTGTATTGGGTGCCGAGTACCATCATGGGCGATACGGTGCCAGTTGAGCATCAGGGAAGACGCGCTGAAAGACGGGGCGCATCGCCTCAAACTGGCGGACAGCGTTGCGGGCGTCCTTTTCCGTGGCATTGCTGACGATGAGGAAGTGCGGCGTGGGACCTGGAGCTATTGATCGCTTTGCGCTGCAACCAGAAAGAGGGTTGCGGTCGCGAGCAGGAAAATGGCGACGGCTTTCGACATCGGGGCTGGCATAGATATACCGGGCCATGCGTCTCGTCAAAGCGCAAGTCCTTGCTGAGCAGCGAATTCCGGTCGCGTCTTCAGGATTCCGGTTGGCGAGAGCAGAGTCAGAGTGAGGGTATGCAATATACAGAGTGGATGGGAAATGCGTAACAGAACGCCCCCACTCCTGTGTTATGACCTCGGTAATCTCGACGTAACAGAATTCGCAGCGCACCCTTGTAAGTGTGATTTCGATCACACACCGTCTTGCGACGACAACGCACGTAAAAACTGCAATCGCAGTAAGCGTTCCGAGCAAGTTTTCGGCATGCTGCATCCCGCAATTTGGGATTGAGTAGGAACAAGACCCAGGTGGTAGCAAATTTAAATTCTGCGGCGCCGGCCAGGACACCGGAGCCGAGAGCCAGCGAGGGGGCAGGCATGCGACGAATCATTTCACAAATTGTTTTTCTGACGCTCTTCTTCAGCGCGGCGCCGCTGATGGTCGCACAGAGCGACTACCACGTCGTCAATGTCACCGATGGCGGCACCATCTCGGGCACGGTGAAGTGGTCCGGGCCAGTGCCGCACAATCTGGACTTCCCCATCACGAAGGACCCGCAGATCTGCGATCCGGACTCCAAGAAGATCACCGATCTTGAGCGATTAATCATCGGGCCGCAAGGCGGAGTGGCGAATACCGTCGTTTATCTCAAGAACATTACCGCCGGCAAGGCAATGGAGTTGCCGGAGCAGCGGCGCCATCTGGATCAGAGACATTGCCATTACATTCCACACATTATGCTGGTGCCCGCGGGCGCGAATCTCGACATGGTCAGTTCGGACGCGACGCTGCACACGATTCACATGGACGGCGCGGCGTCGTTCAATCTGCCGTTCCCCTTCCCCGGGCGCGTGACTTCAAAGATGATGTCGAGTCCGGGACTGGTGAGCTTGCGCTGCAATGGCGGTCACGTTTGGATGAACGCAGAAATGTTTGTCGTGTCGCATCCGTATTACGCAGTGACGGACGAAAGCGGACACTTTCAGTTGGATGATGTGCCGCCCGGGACGTACCAGATCGTAGCCTGGCATGAGGGCTGGGGCCTGGTTGGGAAGGAACATGCCTACGACGTATTGACCGAGCGGAGCGTAGAGCGTCCGGTGTTTTCGACGCCGAAAACATGGGAGAAGTCGGTGACGGTCAACGGGAACGGGACGAGTAACGTGGAGTTTGTGATTTCGAACGGGCGATAGCGCGTATTCCTTGCCGCACGGGGCCCGAGGGCCCGCAGACTTTTTGCCGCTTCGACACGGCCCTGAAGGGCCGCCCTTCCACCATTTTCTTCCGCAGTTCGTGGTGATCCCCGCAAAACAAAATTTTCCCCGCTTGTGATGACAATGCTGCGAAAGGTTGATAGTTCCGGCCTCAGCGGCTCAAGCTGCTACCTATCTTCGACAGCGACGCGGCACGAGTGAACTCACCCTGTTCCCCATGCCAATTCAACTTTCCGGCAAAACGCAAGACCCCTCGGCTTCGGTCAGACGCTCAAAATGCAAGCGTCTCAGCTCCGCTCGGGATGACAGCACTGAGAAGAATGCAGCTACTTCGCCGCCATCTTTACGGCGTGGGTGCTGGCGGCGTAGCGCGCGACGCCTTTGTACAAGGCTTCAGCGATTTGTTCGCGGTAGCCGTCGCTGCGGAGTTTCTGCTCGTCAGTGGGACTGGAGACGAAGGAGACTTCCGCCAGGATTCCGGGCATCGCGCTTTCGGTCAGGACAACGAATCCGGCTTCTTTGATGCCACGGTCGCGCAGGCCGGGATTCTGCACCGACAACGTTCCATATAACGAATGCTGTACGCTGGCGGCGAGCTTGCGCGATTGCTCAATGCGCTCGCGTAAATCGACCGGCGAGAGCGTCAGCGAGGTGTTCCTGAGGGTCGCTGCCCCGTGGGCATCGGCATCCTTTGAGCCTGGAGGTGAGAAGGTATTCGTGTAATACGTCTCAACGCCGCGGGCCGAGGTCAGATCGCTGTAATTGGCGTGCACCGAGATGAACAGGTCGGCCTTGGCCTGATTGGCGATCTCGGCGCGTTCGTCGAGCGGGATGTAATTGTCATCCTGGCGCGTGTAAATGACGTCGAAGCCGAGGCGGCTTTCCATCAGCTTGCCAAGCCGCTCGGCGATCTCCAGGACCAGATCTTTCTCCAGCAGTCCGCGACGTCCGACGGTGCCGAGATCCCAGCCGCCGTGTCCGGCATCCACGACCACGCGCAGCTTGGGAACACGGGCGCGCCATTGCAAATCTTCTTTTGTCGGCGGCGGAATCATGATCGCCAAGCGATTCTTCTCAGCTTCGGCGTCCGGGAAGAGATTCACCGTGCCCTTGGGATTGGCGCCGATCTTGCGGACTTCCACTACGAGACGATAGGGATTTGGTTCCAGGCTGACCGAAAAATTGGGATTGTCTTTGGTTTCGAGCACAACGCGGGTCATGCCTGCCACCGGTTGTGCGACACGGATGCGGTTGAGCAGGGCGTCGCCGATTTCGATTTTGCCAGCGAGTTCGGGCGCGAGTTGCGTGTCGTGCAGGTCGAAGTAGATACGGTCGGGTCCCGTGAGACGATGCGCTTCGTACTGCACCTGATCTTCGAGATCGAGCACGACGGTGCTGGAATCGGCGGAAGACCAGTGGCGGATTCCGGTGATCTTGGGAAACTTCGCCAGGTCGGCGGGCGTCGCCGGTGCGACGGGCCCGGCGGATTCGGAAGATAAATCAGAGGCCGGATTCGAGGGCGTCGGCGCAGCGGCCGGAGGAGGCACGGGCTTGCTGCTTACGGCGGGCGCGCTGGTCTCCGCTGCAATCATGGCGCTGCCGGTCTGCGCGGCCTTCCACTTCCACCACAATCCCGCCGCAAAAGCAGCAACGATGACGATTGCAATCAACGCGACCAGGATTCCGGCACCGCGACTCGGCTTCTCGGGTTCGATTCTGGAGAATGCTGGTTCGCTGGCCGGCGCAAAAACCGCTGTCCCTTCCAACTCCGGCAGAAGCGAATAGTCCCGCTTCGGTTTTTTGTGAATCGCGATGGAATTTGATGAAGCGGTCGCCGGTTCGGACGTCGCAACGGTAGAGGCGGCCTGTGCCGCAACTTCGGTTTGTGCAGGCTTGGGGATATCTGTCTCGGAGACAGGCACTTCGGTAGCCACAAACCGCGACGGCACAATGGGTGCTACCGGTGGAGAAATGGCTTCTGTTGGTATGGTTGACGCAGCGGCAGGCGCAGCCGGAGCCGGTACTGCTGCCGGGACCGGGGCTTCCAGCTTCGTCGCAGCCACCTGCGCGGAATCGGCGAAGCGGTCCTCATCTTCGGGCTTGAGCGCGCCAACGATGAGTTCGGCGAGCAAACTTAGATTGCGAACGTCGCTGTCGTTAAAAGCAAACGGCCAGGTGGAGAAGGCTTCGAGCAATCCAATGACGCGCCGCCGTCCACAGAGCGGAACTGCAACCATAGACCGCGCGCCGAGGCGGCGGCAGGCCTGCAGATTCACACGTGGATCGGTTTCCGTGTCGTCACAAATGACGATCTGAGCCGCGCGGAACGAGGCTCCGGAAAAAGCCGAATCGCGGTCAATGCGCGCACCCACGTCCGGCCGCACAGTGCCTGCGGAGGCCCGCAGTACGATCTCATTGTTCTCTGCCAGCGCGATGGCCATGCCGTCCGCGCCAGTGATGGCCACACCACGTTCCGCCACTAATTGCAGGACTTCGTCGAGAACGAATTGCTCTTCAGGCTCGAACTCGGCCACAGCCGCGGCGGTTTCAAAAGTTTTATGCCGCGCGCCAAGCGCTTTGCGGCGGCGTACCTGATCATGGAGCGTGGAAAACGCGAGCAGGATCTGCAGCGCGTCGCGCTGGGTCGGCTTTTCTCCGGAAGGATCCGGCGCGATGTCCGACACCGCGACAGGCTCCGGCCCGTGCGGCCACGTCGGTCGTTCCGCGGCAGCTGTCGAAGTTTGATCCTGGTCGGGTCTCGGAACCGTCGCCATCGGGACACACAAGCCCACTTGTAAGTTATAAGTCTTTGGCCCTGGATGCAATTGCAGGGGGATGACCCTTTGGACATGACCCTTCGTCATTGCCCACTCTGGCCCGGATATGAATCCCCCCTCGAACCATTTCAGCCACTAAGCCCGGCATGCGATGAAGGATAGAATTTTACCCATCTTCTGGCTCAGTTCAACCGACCCGCGACTATCTTCCGGAGGTTAGCCCATGCAAGCAGGAGCGACCATGCTAGGGCGGCGCCGTTTGCGTCACGAATTGCGCACGCTGACCTACGTCACGCTCGACAATGCCAATGGCGGTGTGGTGCGCAACCTTACGCATGACGGCATTACAGTGCAGGCAGTAACGGCGCCACGCCCGCGACAGCAGATGCGGGTGCGCTTTGAATTGCGTTATCCCCGGCTGCGCGTCGACACCCGCGGCGAAATCGTGTGGGCGAACTTCTCCGGATTGTGCGGCATTCGTTTTCTGGATCTTCCCGCGCAGACCGCGCGCCAGATCGACGAATGGATTTTCGGCAACCTCCTCGAGGGCTACACACTCGCCTCTGAGCGCGGAATTATATTCCCGATACAGAGGGCAGCGGCATGGCCCGAAACGGCCACTCCGCCGGCCAACCGAGTGAATCGGGAGGTGTCGGCGATTTCTGCCCGGCGAGGGCATGTGCAAGTTATTGATTCTGTTGGGCAGAACACCTTTCAGCCGGAGGCGGCCAGCATGCCGGCGGTGCCACTGGACTGGCTTTCACAACCGCTTTCCGGACGCAGTTTGGCCTGGGTGGTTAATACGTTAGTAGTTTCTGTGGCCTCGCTGCTATTTGCACTGATTTTTCTTTCCGTGGCCGGCGAGGCTCCGGAATGGCCCCTGGCCATGGCCTTCGGAGCCACGATCTCGATGGCGAGTCTCTACTGGGTATTTTTCAGGATGTTTGGAGGAACGAGTTTTGGGGCGAGATTGGCGCGGTTGGCAGGAGCGGAGCAAGAGCAAGAAACCCTGGAGACGGACCGATTTCGCTGAAGATCTTCCGTGTATGCCACGACGCACTCGGCCGGCGCCTCATCTTCGAACTTGGTTTGTAAAAACAGCCTTTTCTGCGCAACGCCTTTGTAGGAATTATCGCGTCTGGGCACTCGCTTCGCTCCCGGGGCGGACGAATACGTCCGCCCCTACACGAGAGATTTAGTTGGCGAAGTATTGCTGGGCTAGCCACAACTGCAGCGCGCGCTGCTGGTGCGGGGCGATCTTCACGAACCGGATGCCTACGTTGCCGCTCTGATCATGCCAGGCGATTTCGGCCTGCGCCTTCAGAACAGATTTGATTCCCGGCAGTTCGAAGGAGAGCTGTAGCGGCGCAGTCGGTTCGACCCGATCCTCGGTGTGAATCTGCATTCCACCCTGGCTGATGTTGACCAGGTGTCCTTCACATTTCCTGCGTTTTCCTTTTTTGCTGAGTGCGACCGGCACGTCCAGTCCGGCTCGGTGATAGCGGAGCCGTCCGTCGAGAATCATGCTGCGCGCGGCGGAAAGGGTGCGCACCGCCTGCTCGACTGAGATTGGCTTCTCGAAGGCGAACATGGCGCCGGTTTCATCGAGGCGGCTCTGGCACTTCGGTGCTCCCATGATCACCAGGGGCACAGTATTGGCGCGCCGCTCGGCGTGTTGCAGGTGCTGCAGGAATTGGGAACTGCCATTGAGATCGCAGTCCACGATCAGCGCATCGATTTTGGATTTGTTGAGGCGAACCAGGGCGCGCTGCGGGTCGTCTTCGACCGCGACGTCCATGTGCAGGCCTCCGAGGATGCATTCGAGAACACTGACTTCCTGCCAGTCGCGGGAAACTACCATCGAAGAAAGGGTCATGCCGTCAACTGTAGACAGGGTCGTCACCGCGGCGAAGATAACGAACGTAATGAGAGGCTTCTGAAGCGATTGGAGAGGTGTTTCGGGAGCCGAGCCGCCGCGGGCTAAATGCCGTCATTCTATTTTTGCTGAAACGAGGCGCTTAACGGCCCCTCTTCCACGGGATGTTTGTGGTTTGTTCCGAATCTTGCGAACACAAGGTCCCTCAATTTCGGAGAACGGCTCAAACTTTGAGCGGCACCTCCACTCGGGATCACAGTGACATTTCGGAAAAAAGATGAAAGTGAGAATTGGGATTATCGACTTCGATACCACTCCACCGTGCGACGGAGGCCTTCTTCGAAATCTACTTTGGGCTTGTAGCCGAGGGCGGTTTCGACTCGGCCGATGTCGGCGAACGAGTGTTTGATATCGCCTTGGCGTTCGGGGCCGTAGCTGGGCGCGCCGGAATATCCTGTGAGTTTCTGCAGAAGCTTGTAGGTTTGGTTGAGCGTGACCTGGCGGGCGGTCGCTACATTGAAAACCTGTCCGGCGGCTTTGGACGCCGGGGCCTGGCAAGCGAGAAGGTTGGCTTCGACGGCATTGTCGATGTATGTGAAGTCGCGGCTCTGCTCGCCGTCTCCATAGATGGCGGGTTGCTGGTTGCGCAGCATCGACGTAATAAATTTTGCCAGCACGCCAGAGTAGGGAGAAGAAGGATCCTGGCGCGGACCGAAAATGTTGAAGTAACGCAGAGCGACGGTCTCCAGCCCGTAGCAGCGATAGAAGGAGATCATGTAGTGCTCGCTTGCGAGTTTGGCGACGGCGTAGGGAGAGATGGGATCCGGGCGCATGGCTTCATCTTTCGGCAGAGTGGGCGTGTCGCCGTAGGCAGAGGAGGATGCGGCGTAAATCACCCGCTTTACCTTCGCGTCGCGAGCGGCGATCAGAACATTCACGGTTCCATCTACATTGGTGCGATTGCTGCCGAGCGGATCGAGAACTGATTTGGGAACCGACGGCAGCGCTGCCTGATGCAGGACGAAATCCGCTCCGTTGCAGGCGTCGCGCATGGCGTTGAGGTCGAGAATGTCAGCCTCTCGGAAATCGATGCGGTTGCGGATCTCAGATAGGTTCTCTGGATTGCCGGTGGAGAAATTATCCACTCCGCGGACTTTTTCGCCGCGGACGAGCAGGGCGCGGGCGAGGGAGGATCCGATAAAGCCGCCGATGCCGGTGATCAGGTAGAGCGACATTATCGAACATAATAACGAATGTGAGCCAATTCCGTGCGAATTGGCAGATGCAACGCTTGGACTTATACCCTCATTAGAAAAGTCATTGAATCGCAGCGCTGAAGCGCTCCGCCACCCTTAGAAAATTTCTGTGACCTTCAACCTAATGGTGTTTAGCGGGCCCGTGTGAGTTGACTCTGGCGGACGAGGCGGAGGAAGTCCTCGCGCACGAGCAATGGGCGTTCTTTGAAGAAATCGATGATAGCTTGGAAGGCGGCTTGCGCGTCCGAAATTACTGGCAGACCGTCGAGCGACGCTGCGCCGGAAACGGAAGACGCGAGGCCCGGACCCATGATGACCGCCGCGGGTGCGATTGAGGCGAGCATCTCTCGTAGGCGGGCTTGGTTTTGTTCTGTCACCTCGACGAAAGCGATCCCCATCCCTAAGTAGGGGTAACTGACACGGACGTTGCCGCTCACGTCGACCCTGATTCCATTAACCGTCAGCTTAAGTTGCAGGACAGTGCCAACGGGATAGATGGCCTGGGCTTCGACATAACAGCCGAGCAAGCTGATGTCTGTGAAAGTCGCCCAGGTGCGGACGTCGCAACCCACCTCATGAATTTCGGCGCTGCCTTCACATTTGTAACGAGGGCTGCGCCGCTTTTCACCAACCGGTGCGTCAGGCTCGGGAACTGCGGCCGAAGGCTCTCGCGTGTTGTCGCGAGCGGGCGCCGGGGCGCTTCGCTTCAACGCCAGCAAGTAGGCAATGCTGTCGGTTTCGTTTGCGGACATGGGCGTTGCGGAATCTGAGAAATATATCGGATGAAATGCGTTGGGACCTTAGATCTGGATGAGAAAGCTTACCTCGTGCGGGAGTTCAGCAGTCCAGGCGGCACGCGACGACTTGGTTGAACTCTCCCGGCGCTGGAAGCACCGGGCTATTGTCAGGTGTCCCTTCGTGTCAATCCACGGTGTGGGAGTCTGAATTCTTACAACAATCTAATTTGAAGTATTACGCTCTAATCTGAAGTGACGCCCAACGGTGCGCTGGTTCTGGACTCGGCAGAGTGGCGGATTTGTTTCCAGAGTTGATCGCGGCCTGCTCCGGTTTTGGAGGAGTAGGGCAGAAGATGAGCCGAGGGATACTCAGCGGCCAGAGTTCGCAATGCGTTGTTTAGTTGGTTGTTCGAAAGGCGGTCGGCCTTGGTTGCGACCAGCAGAAATTCGCGTCCGGCAGAGTTGAGAAATTCAAGAAGCTGGCGATCACTGGCTTGCGGCGGAATGTTTACGTCGACCAAGACAATGCAAAGCGCCAATGACGGCCGCTGGGTAAGATACGGTTCGATGAATTTTGGCCACTCCTGCGAGATTTCACGCGAGAGCTTGGCGTATCCGTAGCCGGGGAGATCGGCGAAGATCACTTCGGGCTGCGGCTTTCCGGGCCAGCGGATTTCGAAGAAATTGATGCTGCGGGTGCGGCCGGGAGTCGAACTGGTGCGTGCCAGTTTGGTGCCCACGAGCGAATTGATGAGGCTGGATTTTCCGACGTTGGATCGGCCGAGGAAGGCGATTTCCGGCAAGCCTGGGGCGGGGAATTGGGCCGCGTCGGTTGCGGCCAACAGAAAGCGCGACAGGACCCTCATAATCAAGTTTCCTACGACGAGAGAAGAGTTGGCAAGTTGCTCAGGGTGATCGGCGTGGATAAAGACGCTATAACGAAGTGGCTCCAATCAATAAAGGCAGGGAGGAAGCGGATTGGTCAGACAGCTGTGAAGCTCATGCTGGCCTCTTTTGCAGACTCCGGGAAGGCTTTTTCGCTGGGGATCGAAACGATGAATGAAGTTCCCCGGGCATCGGAATGGATCTCGAGCGACCCCTCGAGTTCGCGAACGCGCTCCCGCATTCCTGCAATGCCGACGCCTGCCGGCGCGTTGCCATCCATCCCGCTGCGCAGGCGGTGCGGGGGGATGCCGCGGCCGTTATCTTTGATTTCCAGCCGAATTCGCTCGCTTTCGACCGCGAAGGAAATTTCGACTAACGACGCGCCGGAGTGGCGGTGGATGTTGGTGAGTGCTTCCTGGACGGCGCGAAACAGGCTGACTTCCACATCGGAGTGCATCCGCTCGATTCGAACCGGGAAATTAAGCTTTATCTGGATTCCACTGCGTTCGGCGAAGCCCTGCACAAACCAGCGCGCGGCGGAAGCGAAACCGGCTTCATCGAGCAGGGGCGGATGCAAGAGATAAGAGAGGGTGCGCGTCTCGGTAAGGCATTGTTTCACGATCTCGGAACACTCAGTGAGTAGCGTGTCTCTTCGGTCGTCGGATAGCGCCATGAGATCCAGGTCCATTTTGAGAGCACTGAGGTATTGCCCCAGACTGTCGTGCAGGCCGCGGGCGATGCGGCGGCGCTCTTCATCTTGAAGAGTCAGGATTCTCCCGCTCAGGTGTTGCAGGGCGAGAGTGCGATCGCGGACGAGAGTCTCCAAATGATCATGCATCTTTCTAAGGCCTTCCTCTGCCTGCTCGCGTTTGCGGATGTCGCGGCGGCTCGATTCGCCCAGAAGAATGATGATCGTGCCCAGGACGGTGAACCCCAGCATCCCGTAAAGCTCGGTCAAGCTCTGGATATGAAAGCTGTGTACCGGAGCCATGAACCAGTAGCTGATACCCGCCAATCCGGTGATGAGAGTTGCGAAGGCAGGACCCGGGCCACAGTACCACGCCGAAAATACCAGCGCCAGCCACATGGTGAGGTAAGCATTGTGCAATCCGATGAAGGGATCGAGGAGCCAGCGAAGCAAGAGAGCTCCAGCAGAGGCGAGTAGGGCTAGCGAATAACGCCTCAGGTATTGCTTACCGGTACGCAAATCAACCTCGGATGAAGATTGGACGAGCAGTAGTCTTGGTATGTACGTCTAAATGAACGGAATAAGGGTTTCGCGTTTGTTGTGAACCGCCTAGCGTGGGAGAAGGTTGCCTGAGGCAGGCGAGATAAAACACCTAAAGTCCGAGCGGACGTTTGTTGTTGATATCTTCTCCGCGGACCGGATGCAGGCGATGCCAAAGGTAAAGACCGCCAGCGACGAGCACTCCTATTCCGAGGCTCACCACAAAGAACAACCGGTATGCTGGCAGCCAGATCAGGGTGGCGATCACAATTGCGACGGCAGTGACCATCGCGGCGGTACCTCTAACGGGAATTCTCATCGTGCTCAACTCCCAAGTAGCGTGAAAGACGTCCGTGACCATGATCTCGCCAGTTTTTGCCAACAATCAAGCCCGCTTTGAGTGTGGCTGCTCCTCCGGATACCGCTCCGCGACTATTTTCATATGGATGCTGGTAAATAATTGAAAATAAATCAGCTTTCCAATTCTGGAACGGCATGGAGAGGCTTACAAATAAATACTTGACCTTCCCCGGCACAGCCGGTACATTAGCCAGTTCCAGGAAGTCCGGAAGCCTCTGGGCCGTTGTTTTGGCATCACCCTCGCTCAGAAAGCAATAGGCAAAATCGAGCATCTTCCGCCACCTGGCATGCATCTATTCAAGTGAGTTTTACGCTAACTCCTTAAAAACCCAGTCGGAATCAGTGACTTAGATGTGGCACTGGGGCTCTGGGTCACCCTCCTGTGGCGGAAGGAAGAAGGCGCAAGGCCACACATTTCATAACTAGAAGGAGAGAGAAAGCACATGCGCTCTGACCGTGTGTTTGATGCTTTACAAACTCTGCGCAACCGGTATATGCTCTGTCAGCTTGCCTCGAAGGCCACGCGGAAGTTCCACCGGCCCAGCACCAGAATTCAGGAAACCATGAACGGCGTACTGGACCGCATCGCTGGCTCTCCGCGGCAAGAAGTTTTGTCGGAACCAGAGAACTTTGCTGAGGCACAACGGCGGGCTGCTTAACCCAGCCCCGCCTTCCTGCCTGGTGATATTGCATCTTCCTGTCTCCTCCCTTTTTGAAAATCTCCCGTCGACACTACCGAATATTGCTCTAGTGCACGGGTTCAGGTGAACCATGACCATTGCTGAATTGAAAGAAAAGAACATCACCGAACTGACCAAGATCGCAAGGACCTTGGATCTGCCCGGTGCCAGCGGTATGCGCAAGCAGGATTTAATCTTCAAGATCCTGCAGGCGCAGAGCGAAAAAGAGGGCCACATTTTCGCCGAGGGCGTGCTGGAAATCCTGCCTGATGGCTACGGCTTCCTCCGCTCTCCCGACTACAACTATCTCCCCGGACCGGACGACATCTATGTCTCGCCCTCCCAAATCCGCAAATTCGACCTCAAGACCGGCGACACCATCAGCGGCCAGGTGCGTCCGCCGCACGAGGGCGAAAAATACTTTGCGCTGGTCAAGATTGAAGCGGTTAATTTCGAGTCGCCCGACGAGGCGCGCAACAAAATTCTCTTTGATAATTTGACGCCGCTGTATCCACAGGAGCGGATAAAGCTGGAAACGACGCGCGAGAATTCGAGCGCCCGCGTAATGGATTTGCTCACGCCACTCGGTAAGGGCCAGCGCGGATTGATCGTTTCTCCGCCGCGAGCCGGTAAGACCATGCTGTTGCAGAACGTGGCCAACTCGATTACCGCGAACCATCCCGAAGTCGTGCTGATGGTGTTGCTCATCGACGAGCGGCCGGAAGAAGTCACGGACATGCAGCGCTCTGTAAAAGGCGAAGTGATTTCCTCGACCTTCGATGAGCCTGCGGCGCGGCACGTGCAAGTGGCCGAAATGGTCATTGAGAAGGCCAAGAGATTGGTTGAGCACAAGCGCGACGTCGTCATTTTGCTTGACTCAATTACGCGCCTGGCGCGCGCTTACAACACGATTGTTCCGCCTTCAGGCAAGGTGCTCTCCGGCGGCGTGGATTCCAACGCGTTGCAGCGGCCGAAGCGTTTCTTTGGGTCGGCGCGAAACATTGAAGAAGGTGGTTCACTGACCATCATTGCCACCGCATTGATCGACACCGGATCGCGAATGGATGACGTGATCTTTGAAGAATTCAAGGGCACGGGCAACAGCGAAATCATTCTGGAGCGCAAACTGGTCGATAAGCGCGTGTTCCCGGCGATTGACATTCAGCGCTCTGGCACGCGGAAGGAAGAGTTGCTCATTCCAAAAGAGGATTTGCAACGAATCTGGGTTCTGCGTAAAGTGCTGAACCCGTTGTCGCCAGTGGAAGCTATGGAGTTGCTGATCGACAAGCTCAGCAAGACGAAGTCGAATGGCGAGTTTCTGGCGAACATGAGCGCGCTGTAAGAGGCGAGATTTCAAAAGTTTAAGAGGTTTCAACCTTTGCAAAGTTGAAGCCTCTTTTTCTTTTCTGGTTATCCCTCCTGCCTGTGTCGTTCCGAGCGAAGGGGAAATCCCTAAGCCTCTCATCGGGTTGTGAGTAGGATCCTTCGCCTCAGTGGGGCCTCGCTTTTAGGGATGGCTTACTTCTCTCCGGATGACATCCCCGAAAACTGAAGCCTTCGAAGTTTTACATCCTGCGACTTCCGGTAAACCCCTCAGACCACCCTTGAGCCGTGAAGTGTCATCTAAGTTTGCGGTTGAGACGCTTTGTGCGCGGCCTCTGTGCAAGCGCTCTGATCCACGCGGACCGCGGACTTCAATTCCCGCTGGCGATTCGCGTGAGGAGGATTCCGTGCGATCTGCGATTCTGACTCTCATTTTTTCAGTTGCTTGTTGTCTTCCCGGGCTGGCGCAAAATCCGAGCTTCGGCCAGCAGCAGGCATCATTTCCTCAGCCATCAGAAATGAACCCTCCAGTCGAGGAGCCTCCCGGCCCCGATGCTCGCATGATGCACGAAATGGAGAAGAAACTTGCCGTTGAACGAGACGCGCAGCTTCGAACCGATACCGACAAATTGCTCAAGCTCTCCGAAGAACTGAAGGCATACGTGGACAAGACCAATCAGAATATTCTCTCGCTGGACGTGGTCCGGAAAGCGGATGAGATCGAGAAGCTCGCCAAGAGCGTGAAAGACAAGATGAAGGGGCCGAACTAGTCCATAAATCCTCCGGTCTTCACTATTCCGCGCTTCGCTCTGCCCGGGCGAATGCTCCGGGGCTATATGTTTTCGGGCGTTTCCTTCCTTATGCTCACTGCTATACAGTGGAGCCATGAAGCGGTCCTTGAAATCCATCGCTGACGCGACGGGTGCGCGCTTGATTGGCGATCCCGGGGCGGGAGTCAGTGGAGTGGCAAGCATTGGATCGGCGACAGTTACGGATCTGGTCTTTGTGGAAGACCCTAAGCATCTACTTTCGGCGCTGGAATCTGGGGCCGGCGCCGTGATCGCAGGTGAGTTCGCTGCTTCCGGCAGTCGGGCCCTCCCGTTGCTCATCAGCGAGCACCCCAAGCTGGCATTCGCCCGGGCGGCGCGTTTTTTGGCCGGCGAATTGCGCGATGGCTCGACTCCGATCCATTCCACAGCAGTGGTCCACGCTTCGGCGAGGCTGGGAGTGGGGGTGTCCGTGGCGGAGCGCGCGGTGATCGGCGAGGCCGCAGAAATCGGAGATAACTCCCGGATCGGCGCAGGATGCGTGATCGGGCGCGGAGTGAAGCTTGGACGCGATTGCGAAATTTATCCCAACGTGACGATCTATGCTGGCGCGGTCTTGGGCGATCGGCTGATTGTGCATGCGGGCGCCGTGCTCGGAAGTGACGGGTTCGGGTACGTACGCGACGGGAAGACTGGAAGCTATGAGAAGTTCCCACAGGTGGGGCGGTTGGTGATTGAGGATGATGTCGAGATCGGCGCGAACACGACAATCGATCGCGGCGCCCTCGATGAAACCCGGATAAGCCGCGGGGCGAAGATCGACAACCTGGTGCATATCGGGCACAACTGCCGGATCGGCGAGGACGTGGTGATTGCGGCACAGACTGGTTTATCGGGAAGCATCGTTATTGAAAGAGGAGCCGTTATTGGTGGACAGGTTGGCATGGGCGAGCATGCGCACGTGGGCGAAGGGGTCATGCTGGGCGGACAAGCGGGCGTCTTGCCGCACAAGATCCTGCGAGGGAAAGGCGTGGCGTTCTGGGGTACGCCGGCTCAGCCCTTGCGAGAATATTTGAAACAGCTCGCCACGTTGGCGCGATTGGCCAAGAAGGATTAGGCATGGCGATCGTCGTTATTGGCGGGCACTCGCGAAGCGTGGGCAAAACCAGCGTCGTTGCGGGGCTGATCTCGGCTCTGCGCGAATTCGACTGGACGGCAGTGAAGATCACGCAATACGGCCATGGCGTGTGCTCCGCGAATGGTGAGGCGTGCGATTGCGCGACTGGGGATCACTCGTGGGCAATTTCGGAGGAGGTAGATTGTTCTGGAGAATCGGACACTTCGCGATTTCTGGTCGGGGGAGCGGCGCGGGCGTTCTGGGTGCGGACCGAGCAGGGAAGACTGGCGGAAGCCATGCCGGAATTGCGGCGGAGGCTAAACGGCGCCACTAACGTCATTATTGAGTCGAATAGCGTATTGAAATTCCTGCGACCGGATTTGTATGTGACAGTGCTCGATCCGGCCATTGCGGATTTCAAGAATTCGGCACGGGAGTTTCTGGATCGCGCCGATGCAGTGATCATCCACCAGGCGAATCAGGCCGCGTGGGACGCGGTTTCGCTCAAGCCAGTGGCAGATCGGCCAGTATTTCGCATTTCCCCACCCCCTTATGTCACGCCGGAGATCGTGGAGTTCGTCAGGGTGAAGTTGGCGCCGGTCATGTTCTCATAAAGTGTGTATGGCCCGAGAACTGAGAACTGAGAACTGAGAACTGAGAACCAGCTCCCGCTCTTTGCTATCCTTCACGAGTGCGGCGAATTCACTCCAGCGCATGGTTGCTTGTTGTGGCCTCGGCCGTGCTCCAGGTCTTGATCTTTCCCCTGCCCAATTTCTATGTGCTGTCGTGGTTCGCGCTGACGCCGCTGATCATCGCCCTATTGCGGGCCCGGCCGGTGGGTGAGTTGGAGATTCCCGGGGCGCCGCGGCTAGGACCCGCAAGCCCGGGGCAGGGCTTTCTGCTCGGTTATGTGTGCGGGGTTCTCTGGTATGCGGGGACGTGCTACTGGATCTACGACACGATGCGCCAATACGGCGGACTTAATTCCGCGATGGCGCTGCTCGTGCTTTTTCTTTTTTGCTGCTATTTGGGCCTGTATCACGGGGTATTCGGATTGCTGATCGGGTTATTGGCGAAAGCCCGCGATTATCGGCCTGCGCTGGTCTCGGCTCCGTTCTTGTGGGTTGCCGTGGAATTGGCGCGCACACGGATTACTGGATTTCCGTGGGATCTGCTGGGTATCGCGCAGGTGAATAATGCTGCGCTGTGTCGCGTGGCGACTGTCACGGGTGTGTATGGCGTCTCGTTTGAAATTGTGCTGGTGAATGTGGCCCTGGCTGCCGCTTTTCTTGTGGTGCGGGAGAAGCGGAGTTCCTTGCTGATGGCGGCCCTGGCCGCGGCGGCTGTGTTGCAGGCTGGGAGTCTAGTTGAGCCTCCTGCGGTGAGCGCGGATCATCATGCATTGCTGGTGCAGCAGAACATCCCCGTTTCCGCGAACTGGACTGCTGAATATTTCCAGCAGACGCTGACCACCCTGACTTCGTTGACCGAGAAGTCGGTGGCCAACGAACCCGGGGGCAAGGTCAATCTGGTCGTGTGGCCGGAGTCGCCGGCGCCATTTCTCTCGAACGACTCGCGTTTTCGCGATGCGATCAGCGCGATTGCGCGCCAGACCAGGACCTGGACGGTCACGGGCGCGATCGGCGTCAGTGCGAGCGACCAGGAGTTCAATTCGGCTGCATTGATCAGCCCCGACGGAGAATGGACGGCGCGATACGACAAGGCCCATCTTGTGCCCTTTGGGGAATATTTGCCGTTCCCCGGCGTGTTTGCGTTTGCGGGCGGATTAACCGAGGAGGTCGGGCGATTCGAGCATGGAACATTGCGTGTGCCGCTCAATGCTGGTGGCGAACAACTGGGGATCTTCATCTGCTATGAATCGGTTTTTCCGGACGAGGTGCGTCAGTTTGCCAGGAACGGGGCGCAAGTTTTCGTGAATATTTCCAACGACGGATGGTACGGCGACAGCGGCGCATATTCGCAGCATCTGAACCAGACGCGCATGCGGGCGATTGAAAACAATCGCTGGCTGTTGAGCACTACCGACACCGGCGTGACAGCGTCAATTGATCCGCTCGGCCGTGTGGTGGCGCGGGTTCCGCGCAAAGTGCAGACCACGCTGGTGGCACCTTACGCCTTGAATTCCGGCACCACTTTCTACACGCGGCATGGGGACTCGTTTGCCTACCTGTGTGCGATAATTTCTGCGGGGGCGCTGATCTCGCGCTTCCTCAAACCTAAGCAAACAAAGGCTGAAACGTCCTCATGAATCCCGAACTGGAGCAGGAATACGAGAAGCTGAGCAAGAAAGTCCACGATCTGCGGGAGTATCTTTGACGCGGAAAAGCTCCGTCCGCAACTAGCCGAAATCGAGAAGCAGGCATCCGACCCGAATCTGTGGTCGAATCCGCAGCGCTCGCAGCAGGTCATGCGCGAGAAGAAGCGTCTCGAGCACGTGCTCGAAACCGACGCCGATCTGGCGCGCAGAACTTCGGATATTGGCGCCTACTTTGATCTCGCGAAAGAAGGCGAGAATGTTGAGGCCGACCTGCAGCGCGAGATCGCAACTCTGCGCGAATTAATCGACAAGCTTGAGACCGAAACCCTGCTCTCCGGCGAGAATGACGCGCGCAATGCCATTGTTACGATCCATCCAGGCGCGGGCGGCACGGAATCGCAGGATTGGGCGGACATGCTGCTGCGGATGTACCTGCGGTGGGCCGAGCGGCAGCGATTCGAAACCGTTCTTTATGATTACCAACCGGGCGAAGAGGCAGGGCTTAAATCAGCAACTTTCGCGGTGAATGGCGAGTACGCTTTCGGGCTTTTGCAGAGCGAGATTGGCGTGCATCGACTGGTGCGGATTTCTCCATTCGATCAGGCCAAGCGGCGGCATACTTCGTTCGCCAGCGTGTTTGTCTCTCCGGAAATCGACGACAGCATTGAAGTCGTGATCAAGCCGGAGGAGATTCGGGTGGATACCTACCGTTCGAGCGGCAAGGGCGGACAGCACGTCAACACGACAGATTCAGCCGTCCGGATCACTCACATTCCCACGGGGATTGTAGCCAGTTGCCAGAATGAGCGCTCGCAGCATAAGAACCGTGACCGGGCGATGAGCATGCTGCGTTCGAAGCTGTACGAGTTCGAGATGGAGAAGAAACGAGAGGCGACGAAGAAAATCGAGGATTCCAAGCTGGATATCGACTTTGGGTCGCAGATTCGATCCTACGTACTGCAGCCTTATCGGCTGATTAAAGATCATCGGACTAAAACTGAGGTCGGTGACGTGGATCGCGTGCTGGACGGCGATTTGCAGCCGTTCATTCGGGCTTATCTGTTGGTGCGCCGTGGGGAGAAGTCGTGATGGCGGTGGCCCAAAGAAATACGAAACTACAGAGGACCCAGAGTAAACACAAAGTAACCCCCGTTGGACCCCAGTTTCAGCGGGCATTTTTATTTGCGGCGGAAAAGCACAAAGGTCAGCCTCGCAAGACTACTTCCGTTCCGTATATCGCACACCTGATCGGCGTCGCTTCGCTCGTGCTGGAGGCTGGGGGCGATGAGGATCTCGCCATCGCAGCCTTGCTGCATGATGTGGTCGAGGATTGCGGGGGCGCGCCGATGTTGAAGGAAGTCCGGCGCCGTTTTGGCTCTCGGGTGGCCAAAGTGGTCGACGGTTGCACGGATGCCGACACGTTTCCCAAGCCGCCCTGGCGGGAGCGCAAGGAAAGATATATCGAGCACCTGAAAAATGCCGATGCTGATACTCGCCTGGTATCCGCCGCCGACAAGCTGAACAATGTGCGCTCGATCCTGAGCGACTATCGCGAGCTTGGCGAACTTGTATGGGAGAGATTTAATGGCGGGCGCGACGGCACTCTTTGGTATTACCGGACGCTGCGCGACGAGTTTCTTCGAGACAAGCCGAACCGGATTACGCGCGACCTCGACCTTGCAGTACGAGAACTGGAGTTACTGGCGGGGGCCGCGCTGCCTGCGAGACAATCGACTCACGGTTGAATTATGCCCCAGCGGATGATTGATCAGATTCGGGCCTCGCGGCTGCCTTCTAACATGATGCAGTTCGCCGCGCGGGGCGCACTGCAGGTTCCGGCGGCGGAGAACATCGAAATCCTTGTGTACCTGGCGGTCCACAACAAAGTTTTCGGCGATCTGGCGCGGATGACCCTGGCTGGCTGGGACGAGAAGGCTTGCTTGGCAGCCGCCGGCGATCCAAGAACTCCGCGCGAAGTCCTCGATTACTTCATCTCTCCAGATAACTTGCGTCCGAAGCTGTTGCCGCCTTTGCTGGAGAATCCCTCAGTTTCTGACGGTGAGCTGGCCAAGCTGGCGATCTCCGGGCTGCGGGAGACGATTGAGGCCATGTTGCGGAGCGCGCGCGTGCGTGCGCTTCCAGGTGTGCTGAAAGCGCTCAAGGCGAATCCGCATTTGAGGAGAGAGGAAGGGCAGCAGATTGAAAAGCTGCTTAGCCCGAGCGCAGCGGAGCCCGATCAAATTGCGCCGCCAGCCGTGGCCGAAACGTCGGCTGCTCCAGTCGTCCCCGAGCTTTCGCCTGTTCCCGAAGTGCAGGCTCCAGCCCAATCCTCAGCACCAGAGGCGACTGACACCGAAGCCGACGAGCATGTCTCGGCATATCTGCAGGAACACGCCCAGGAAATTGCATCCGATGGGGAGAAGCCATTCCAGGCCATTGGCGGGATTGTGGAATTGCTGGGTGCGGATTATTTTCCGGTCACGCAACAAGCGGATGTAGAGCCGCCACCGGCACCTGTTCCTGCGGCGACAGTGCCGACAGCCTCGGGCGCGGTTGCCACGCGCGCGGCAACTCCGAAGAAGCACGCAAAAAGCGAGCCAAAACGCGAAAATACGCTGCAGAAAATCAAGAATCTCGACGTCAAGGGCAGGATTCAACTGGCGCTGAAGGGAAATAAGGAAGAGCGATCGCTCCTGATTCGCGATGGCACGAAGGTGGTTGCGTTGGCCGTGCTGGAGGCGCCGAAACTCTCGGATGGAGAGGTGGAAACGTTCGCCAGCCAGAAGAACGTACTGGAGGCGGTGCTGCGGCAGATTCCGTTGAAACGGCGTTTCATGAAGAATTACATTGTAGTGCGAAATCTGGTTGCCAATCCGCGCACTCCGCTGGATCTGGGCCTTGGCCTGATGAAAAATCTGCTGGTGCAGGATCTGAAAAATATTTCTTCCAACAAAGAGGTTTCCGAAACCATCCGCAAACTGGCGCTGAAGATGTACAAGCAGAAGATGGAAGATAATAAGAAGGGATGAACTGGTGGCCTCCTTGCCACAATCCGATCCAATCAGCGATCTGCTGATGCAAGCAAAAACCATTGCGGTTGTGGGATTGTCGGGCAATCCGCTGCGTCCCAGCCATGGCGTTTCGGCCTACATGCAGGGCAATGGGTATCGCATCATCCCGGTGAATCCGCATATCACAGAATGCCTGGGCGAGAAGTCCTATCCTTCGTTACTCGACGTTGCTGAGAAGATTGATATCGTGAATATTTTTCGGCGGCCGGAGTTCGTGGAAGAAGTGGTGAATCAGGCGATTCAGTTGAAAGTTCCTACGGTCTGGATGCAGGAGGACGTGATCCACGAGAAGGCGGCCGAGAAGGCGCGCAGGGCGGGAATCTTCGTGGTGATGGATCGCTGCATCCTTAAGGAACACCGGGCAAGGTTTCGCTAGAAACAGGCCAGAACGCCACAACCCTCAGCGGCTAAAGCCCTCGCCGGTTTGTGACAAGGCGACGCGCTTAAAGCCGGGCCGTTTCAAACCCATCACGATAGTGTGGCATAGCGTGGTTATTGAGATACGCCCACGAACACTACACTGGCATCGTCCCGCACGCCCCCTCCATTCGCGAAGGCACGGACATCCTCGACGATGGTCACAGCATTCGCGGTCGTTTTTTTCGCATGCTCCGCGAGTCGACACGATCCGTATTCTTCTTCGTCGGGATTAACCGCCTCCGTGATACCGTCGCTGTAAAAAATCAACCGTGATCCTGGGGGAAGTTGTACCTCGGTTTCCGAATAATCCCCAGATCCCAAGCCAAGAGGAAGCCCGCGCTCGGTTTCGAGAAAATGCGTGCCAGTGTCATCGATCAGCAAAGGCTGCAAGTGTCCAGCATTGGCGAAGATCAGAGTCCGGGTGGTGGGATCAAGCACTCCGTAAATAAGCGTGACGAACTTGCCTGCGGGAAAATCGTTGACCAGCAGATCATTCAACCGGGTCAGAACTTCGCCGGGAGTGCAGCATGCCTCCGCTAAGGAACGAAACATTCCACGAGTGGCGGACATGAGCAGAGCCGCCGCCGTCCCTTTGCCGGAGACGTCAGCGAGCACGATACCCCAGCGTCCGTCGGGGAAGGAGATGAAATCGTACCAGTCGCCGCCGACGGCGCGGGCGGGTTCGCTGCGGCCGGAAATCATGAATCCGGGAATGTAGGGAGAACTCTTGGGCAGCAAGGCCTGCTGGATGACGTGCGCTTCCTGCGCGTCGCGGTCGAGCGCGGCGCGGGCGGCTCGCTCATCGCGAAAGCGGCAGGCATTATCCACCGCGATGGCAATGTGATCGCAGAACGCCTCGAGCAGGCGCAATTGCTTGCGGGAGAATCCGTCCAGTTCATGGTGCGACGCGCTGAACACGCCTACCAATCTGCCACCCACAAGGAGGGGAATCGCCACCTCCGACATGGTTGATTCTTCGCACCTTATGTAGTACGGATCCTCGCGAACGTCGGGGGCATAATGCATGCGGCCAATTGCGGCTGCATGCCCTACCATGCCTTCCTTGCCGATCTTCTTGCGATGTCCCTTGCCATGAGCCGTACAGCCACAAACTCCCGTCATGACCAGTTCGCCAGGTTCCTCGTCATGAAGGAATACGCTGGCTTCGATGCACCCGAAGGATGCGGTCACTTCGTTCAGGATGCTCTCTATCAGTTGATCGAGGTCGAGAATCGACGTGATCTTCTGCGCGGCTTTTTGCACGCGCTGCAGGTCGTCGACGATGTCGACAGGCACAGTCTGGTCAGATAATTCGCTGCTGCCGAGGCTAGGACTTGTAAGCATTAGAACCCCTGCCGCTGAGCGCTGGCTTTGCTCATCTATGATGCCTCATGAGTGGTTACGATTCTTTATTTCCCGCGTCTGGAGATGTGATAGCGTGACCGCGCAAGGAGGGTACATTGAGTTCTGATCCTAATGTGTTGCCCGCGGCGATTCCTACTCCTCAACCTTCCCGGCTGCGCAAAGTGTTCGTCGGGAGGGAAGGCCTGCGCGCAGGATGGAGCGCTCTGATTTTTGTCCTGCTTTTCGCGCTTGTTATGGCTGCCACATTCTTGCCACTTTTAAAGATGCACGTGATTAGCCCGCCGGCGAAGGGCCAGTCTGAGCTTTCATACTCATTTGGAATCCTGAGCGAACTGCTGCAGGTATTCGCAGTTCTGCTTGCCACCTGGGCGATGTCGAAGATTGAGCGCCGCGGCCGGTCGTATGGGTACGGCGGAGCGCATAAATTGAATCTGTTCCTAGCTGGGTTAGGTTCCGGATTGATTCTGATTTCGCTCCTGGTCTTTACGCTTTGGAAAAGCGGATTGCTCGTAATCGAGCGTAGGCTGATTTTTGGCGCTGACGTCTTGCGCTGGGGAGTGCTCTGGCTGCTTGTATTTTGCCTGGTCGGTGTTTTCGAAGAGTCTTTGACCCGAGGTTTTCTGCTTTACACGCTCACTCGCAGTTTTGCTGGGCTCTACCGAGGCGTTTTCAAAACGCGGCACAGTGCTCCCCTGGGATTTTGGAGCGCTGCTGCCATCTTGTCCGTAATTTTCTTCCTCGGACACACCACCAATCCCGGTGAATCTCCTGTTGGGTTGCTTTCCGTGTTTCTGGCGGGAATGTTTTTCAGCTATAGCGTCTGGCGTACCGGATCGTTGTGGTGGGCGATCGGAATGCACGCGGCATGGGATTGGGGCCAGTCATTTCTCTTTGGGGTGGCCGATAGCGGGCTGATGGCGCAGCACCATCTTCTAGCGACGCATCCGCAGGGTAAGGCGATTTTAAGCGGCGGAACAACCGGCCCGGAAGGCAGCATCCTGATTATCGGAGTTCTGGCATTGGGGACTTTGATTGTCTGGCTTACTCTGCCGCAGGGTCACTATTACGATCCACCGGAGCTGGCGCCTGAGACTCCGCAGCCTGCGCCCGCCGTCGCTTAATCTCGCCCAGCCGTTCGCGAATGCGCTTCTCGATTCCTTCGTTCGTGGGTTGGTAGTACGCACGCCCGCGCAGGTTGTCGGGAAGACATTGCATGTCGGCGACTTTGCTTTCTAATTCGTGGGCATATTGATATCCGCGACCATAGCCAAGGCCTCTCATCAGTCCGGTGGGAGCGTTGCGCAAATGCACCGGGACTGGATCAGCGGCTGTTTGCTCCACATCCTGCTGAACGGTGCCATAGGCTGTGTAGAGCGCATTCGACTTCGGCGCGACCGACAGATACACGACGGCCTGCGCCAGAGCCAGATTGCCTTCCGGCATGCCAATAAAATCCACGGCGTCGCGCGCGGCCATGCACAAGGCGAGAGCATTGGGATCGGCGAGGCCGATGTCTTCTACCGACATGCGCACCACGCGCCGGGCGATGTATAGCGGGTCTTCTCCGGCCTCAAGCATGCGGCCAAGCCAGTAGAGGGCGGCGTCGGGATCACTGTTGCGGACTGACTTGTGGAGGGCTGAAATGAGGTTGTAATGCTCTTCGCCGGTCTTGTCATAGAGCAGGGTACGCTTCTGCAGTGCGTCACGGACGATTTCGTCAGTAATTTCCCGTGAATCTTCTTGCGCGAGTCCTGCGGCAACCTCCAGCACGTTGTAGGCGCTGCGGGCGTCACCGCTGGTATAGCTGGCGACCTTTCGAAGCACGTTGTCGTCTGCTCTCAAATTCAGCGTTCCCAGGCCGCGCTCGCGGTCGTTGAGAGCGCGCCGGAGAAGAAGCACGATCTGATCTTCGGTAAGCGGCTGAAGCACGTAAACCCGGCATCGCGAGAGCAGAGCGGAGTTGATTTCAAAGGATGGATTCTCGGTAGTCGCGCCGATCAGCCGGATATTGCCCTTTTCCACGTGCGGCAGGAACGCATCCTGCTGGGCTTTGTTAAAACGATGAATCTCGTCGATGAAGACGATTGTACGCGTGCCGTACTGGCGGGCGCGCTCGGCATCTGACATGACCTGCTTGATTTCCTTGATCCCGGAGAGTACGGCGGAGAACTCGATGAAGTCCGCCTTGCTCATGTGGGCGATGATCTTGGCCAGCGTCGTTTTGCCGGTGCCGGGAGGTCCCCAGAAGATCAGGGAGCCAAGGTCGTCGCGCTCGATTTGCGCGCGCAGAGGCTTGCCCGGACCGATGAGATGTTCCTGGCCGACGAATTCGTCGAGCGTGCGGGGGCGCATGCGATCGGCTAGCGGACGGGTCGGGTCCGGGGCGCCGGAGATCGGGATGGGTTGAAACAGGCCCATTTGATTGACGAGTGCGAGCCTCTTTCGAGGCTAGTTCGTTCGGTTAATTAAAAACCCACGGCTTGCGCCGTGGGCTGTAATCTTTCGCCGCTTCGCGGCTATCCGCACAGAGGCTGGCACTTCCGCTCGCGAAAACCTACTTCATTGCCGTGACGCGGGCGCCCAGGCGGGATTTGTAGCGCGAAGCGGTGTTTTCGTGAAGGCTACCCTTCTGGATCGCCTTGTCGAGGACCGAGACGGTCTGGCGGTAAATCGTCTCGGCGGCGGGCTTGTCGCCCTTAGTGATAGCTTCACGCATGTCGCGCAATTGCGTGCGCAGGCGGGAGGTGTTGGCCCGGTTGCGGGCGGTACGGCGTTCAGTCTGACGGGCGCGCTTCAGCGCCGAAAAATGATTTGCCATGCGGATCGTTACCTTCGTGTGTCTAGAGAGATATTCGGGCAGGACCGAAGCACTTATTATAGGGGAGCAAGTCTCAATGGGTCAAACAGTTGCCGCGCAGATTTCACCATGAGTGACACGCTCGATCGCCTGAAAATTCTCATCAACTCCTCGACTCCCATCGTCGTGATGGAGACGTCGGAGGAGATGCTCGCCGTGAGCATGGTGCGGGCGGCTTGCGCTGACCTCAACATGGCTGCCTTTGAGTGGACGATCGCCGACGGTTTGGTGCGCAGCGGCTCGAAGACTCTGGCCGAAACGCCAAAATTGGCAATGCAGGCACGGGCAGATCAGTCCACTGGCTGGACTCCGGTGGGCGGTAGCCAACCTCCGACTCGAACCGTTCTGAGCCCGAGCAGCGGGGAAGGGGAGCGGCTGGCACGGGCGATCATGGGTTCGCTCGGAGCGGGTGCTCCTGCTGCTCCCACAAGTGGCGGATCCATTTACAACTCGCGCGATCCCGTACAGGCGCTGGCCAACATGGAGTCGATGACCATCGAAGCGGTCTTTATCCTGAAGGATTTTCATCGGCATATGGAGGATCCCGTCGTGGTGCGGCGGCTGCGGGACGTCGGGCAGAAGTTCTCGGCCAACCGGCGCACGGTCATCATCACCGCGCCCGAAATCAGCGTTCCTCCGGAGCTGTCGAAACTGGTTGAATACTTCGATCTGCCGCTGCCCGATCGCGAGCGCCTGCGCGAGATCGTGCACGAGACCTTTACGCGCTTGTCGAAGACTTACACCCTGAAGCTGCAACTCGATGTTGCCGGGGTGGATGCCGTTTCGGCGAATCTCCGCGGGCTGACGGAAGAAGAAGCAGAGCGCGCCATCTCGCAGGCGTTGGTCACAAGATATGCCCTGTGCCCGGAAACTGTCACAGATGTACTTGAGGCCAAGAAGCAGATCCTGCGCCATTCCGGCATGTTGGAGTTTGTTGAGGCGCTCGATAACATGGCGAGCGTAGGCGGGCTGGAGAATTTGAAACATTGGCTCGGGCAGCGGCGCGGCGCATGGGAAGACGCGGCGCGCGAGTTCGGATTGGAGCCCCCGCGCGGCATGATCATTCTGGGCGTGCAGGGTTGCGGCAAATCGCTTTGCGCGCGAGCTGTGGCGGGAGAATGGAAACTTCCGCTGGTGAAATTTGATACTTCGGCGGTTTACGACAAGTACATTGGCGAGACGGAAAAACGCATCCGGAAAGTCTTTCAGGTGGCCGAGGGGCTGGCGCCGTGTGTTCTGTGGATTGATGAACTAGAGAAAGTTTTCGCCGGCAGCGGTCCGGACTCCGCCTCAGCCGACGCCGGAGTTTCCTCGCGCCTGCTGGGATCTTTTCTTTCCTGGATGCAAGACCGTAACGCTCCGGTATTCGTAGCGGCCACTTGCAACAACGTATCCGCGCTTCCCCCGGAACTGATCCGCAAAGGACGATTTGATGAACTATTTTTTGTAGATTTACCGAATCCGTCGGAGCGGAAGCAGATCTTCTCAATTTCATTGACCAAGCGGAAGCGAAACCCGATGGACTTTGATCTGGATCAAGTCGCCGCAGCCGCCGACGGGTATTCTGGCGCGGAGATCGTTGCTGCCGTCCAGGGCGCGCTCTACGCCGCTTATTCGGCAAAACAGAAGTTAACTACCCAGTTACTCCTCGATGCTCTTAGGCAGACCGTGCCGCTTTCGATTACTCGTGCGGAAGAGATCGCCGAATTGCGGGAATGGGCAGAAAAGCGAGCTGTTTCCGCGACGGGGCGCCAAACCGCGCCAGCCGGGAACTGAGGATATCCTCCCATTGACTCGCATCCCGGGCCGGGTTAGGCTTTTTGTAATGGTAGTGGCTCGCCCGCAGGGCGCGAACATTCCGTTTTTTCCCGTCTCTCAGCACAATTTTGCGTTCGCTTGCAAGAATGAAGTGTCCTACAGGTCCGAGCGCGATAGCCGAACGCCAGAGCATTGCTTGGAGGCGGTTTTCCTGCGCTTGCCTGGGCCAACTTCAGTCGAGATTCGGCCGATGGTTTACCACGAAAACTGAATGAAGAAGAGCATCGGGATCACTCCCAACATCGAGACTCTCTTCGGCACGCGAGACGAAAATGTTCGCCTGCTGGAAGATGGGCTGAATATCACGATCAATTTGCGATCCAACGGGATCGAACTGGAGGGCGCGGCGCGCGACGTCGCGCGCGCGGAACAGGTGTTTTCCGATTACGAAACCCTGCAGCGCTCCGGTTACACCTTCAACAACGGCGATCTCAACAGCATGCTGCGCGTAGTGACCTCGGATCCGAACACCACTTTGCGCGGACTGGCCGACGCCGGCCGCCAGCGGTCGTTTGGACGCCGCACCGTACAGCCGAAGAGCCCGAATCAGCGGCGCTATCTCGAAGCCATTGAAAAGCACGACATGGTCTTCGGCGTCGGGCCGGCTGGCACCGGCAAGACCTATCTTGCCGTGGCGATGGCGATCTCGGCCCTGCTGGCCAAGCGCGTGAACCGCATCATTCTGGCGCGTCCGGCGGTGGAAGCCGGCGAGCGGCTCGGATTTCTTCCCGGTACGCTGCAGGACAAGATCGATCCTTATCTCCGTCCTTTATATGACGCGCTCTACGACATGCTGGAACCGGAAAAGGTGGACCGGTACCTGGAGAAGAACGTGATCGAGATTGCGCCGATTGCGTTCATGCGTGGGCGCACGTTGAACGATTCGTTCGTCATTCTCGACGAGGCACAGAACACCACTTCCGAGCAAATGAAGATGTTTGTCACGCGCCTGGGATTCAATTCCAAGGCCGTCATCACCGGCGACATTACACAGATTGACTTGCCGAACGCACGTCGCAGCGGACTGCTGGAAGCGATCGACGTTCTTAAGAACGTGGAGGGTTTGGCGTTCGCGTATTTCGACGAAGGCGACGTCGTGCGGCATCATCTGGTGCAGCGCATTGTGCGGGCTTATGACGAGCATAAGACGCGCGTGACCGAACAGCAGATGCTGTTGCTCTCGGAGGGAAAGAATGCCGAAGCGACTGGCGAGCATTCCGTACCCGCTGCTGGGGATGATAAAGAGGCTCCGTCAGTAGAAGTGAAGGGATAAAATTAACAGCAACGCGAGGGCCGGAATCATGGCCCTCTTTCTTTTATTCGCCGGTTCGGAAGCATGGTGATTCTGGAAAAGAGGGTGGCCGGGATCAAAAAGTCTTCGCTGGGACGGTTTGTCGTGCAGGCGAGGCGAGCGGCCGGAGTGCAAGAGGCCACTAACGTCTTGGTGACCAATGCAAAAAGGATGCGTAGGCTGAACCGGCAGTTCCGGGGCAAAGATAAACCTACCGATGTGCTGTCTTTCCCTTCTTCTGATGGGAAAGGGTTAAAAGTTGCTCCTTCCGGCGAGATCGCGATCTGCGGTGAGATTGCTGAGGAAAATGCTGAACGTTTTGGCCACTCTCCGGAACAAGAAGTAAAGATTCTGATCCTGCATGGGATGCTGCATCTGGCGGGGTTCGATCACGAGCGCGATAATGGACGCATGGCGCGGAAAGAAGCTGAGTTGCGCCGTATTCTGCATCTGCCGACGGGCCTGCTCGAGCGCGTCCACAATCGCGTCCGCAGCTCTTCTGCAACCAGGCAAGGGCGCAAGTCGCGGCAGGGTGCCCTATGAACCTGGGAGTTGCGATCACGCTGCTGCTTCTCCTGGGGCTGCTCACTCTGGTTTCCTATGTGGACCGGGTTTACCAGGAAGCCGGGAAATTCCTTTCACGCGAATTCCAGGACAACATCGATTTCTTCGAGCAGAAGGTCGAGCCACAACTGCATGTCAGCCGCACCCGTGCCGCACTTTCGATGGCGGTGTTGACCCAGTTGACCATGGCGGCGATCGCCATGATCGTCGGCTTCGTGGTGTTCAGCGATCAGCTTTGGAGCCTCTACGAAATCTTGCAGGCGACGATCAGCTTGATTTTGATCGTGGTCATATGCAACCGATTCTTGCCGTTCCTGTTTTTCTCACGCACGAAAGGGGACTGGCTGGTTCATTGGACGTTGCTGCTCCGGCTTCTGATTTACCTCGTGCTGCCAGTGACCATTGTCCTTGGATTCCTCCAGTCCGTGGTATCGCTGACTCGCCAGAGCCCCACCGAGCAGCCGGAGAGCCCGGCAGAGGCTGTCGATGCCCTGATCGAAGCTGGGCAGGAAGAGGGAATTATTCAGGAGGGCGACCGCGACCTGATTCAGTCGGTCGTTGAGTTCAGCGGAAAAACCGTCCGCGAGGCTATGCGGCCCCGTCCGGCCATGTTCGCCGTCCCGGTAAATACCACCGTCGAGCGCTTCATCGAGATGCTGCGAAGCAAGCACTACTCGCGAGTGCCGGTGTACGAAGGCAGCGTGCACAACATTAAGGGAGTCGTCTACGCGCAGGATGTGCTGCAGGTTTCCGATACCGAGGCGCATACGCGCACGCTTGATTCGCTCATGCGGCGGGACGTGTACTTCGTCCCCGAAAGCAAGTTGGGAAGCGAATTGCTGCGCGAGATGCAGAAGCAGAATATCCGCATGGCGATCGTCGTCGATGAATACGGCGGCGTGGCGGGACTGGTCACCATTGAGGATCTGGTTGAAGAAATCGTCGGCGAGATTCGAGACGAGCGCGACAAGCCTGAAATTGTGCGCGAAAGCGAGCGCGCCTTTGTCGTTTCCGGAGACATGGATGTCGATCGTCTCGACGAACTCTTCGGCACCAAGCCGGACGGCAAGGAATCGGCTACTATCGCCGGCCTGGTGAGCGAGCTGGCCGGGCGCATTCCCCGAAAGGGCGAGATTGTGGAAGATGACGGCCTGCGCTTCGAAGTCCTGGAATCTACCGACCGCAAGGTCGAGCGCGTGCGCGTGACTCAGGTTCAGCCGCAGCAGTTGAAATTGATTTGAGCTGTGAGCGCTGAGCACTGAGCGATGAGCTATGATGCAGTAAGCCGATCGCGCATTGCTCGCGGCTCTCATGCCTTTCCGCTCCGGTTTCGTCTGCATTCTTGGCCGGCCTAACGCCGGCAAATCGACGCTGCTCAATGCCCTCGTCGGCGAGAAACTCGCCATCATCTCTCCCAAGCCGCAGACTACCCGCAATCGCATTCAAGGTATCGTGAACGTCCCGAAGGGGCCGATCCCGGGACTTACAAAGCCAGCGAGACCCGGGGCACGCAAGTCCGACGGCGCTCAGATCGTTCTTATCGATACGCCCGGCGTGCACAAGCCCGACAGTTCTCTGGGTCGGAAGATGATGGTGGAAGTGCGCGAGGCGTTGGAAGGATGCGATCTAGTGCTGTTCATCATGGATGCCACCCAGAGATTGGATCCTCGCGATCAGTTTGCGCTTGCGCTGGTGCAAAAGTCGGGGACGAAGACATTTCTGGTTCTGAACAAGATTGACGTGGTCCGCGACAAATCGAAGTTGCTGCCGATGATTGAGGAATATCGAAAGCTCTACGACTTCAACGAAGTCGTTCCGATCTCGGCGCTCAAACGCCAGGGGCTGGACAAGTTATTAGAACTTGTAGTCGCATCGCTTCCGGCGGGTCCCGTCTATTTTCCCGAAGATCAATTCACCGATCAGCCGTCGCGGTTCATGGCCGCGGAAATCATCCGCGAGCAGGTTCTGCTGAACACCAAGCAAGAATTGCCCTACGCCACCACGGTGGTGGTCGAGGATTTCGAAGAAGGTAGCAAGCTCACACGCATCGCGGCCACGATTTACTGCGAGCGCGGAGGACAGAAGGGAATTCTGGTCGGCAAGGGCGGCCAGATGCTGAAGAAAATCGGTACGGCGTCCCGTTTTCAGATCGAGCGCATGCTGGGAACGAGGGTTTTCCTTGACCTGTTCGTCAAAGTGCGGCCTGGATGGCGCGATTCGCGGGCGTTCATCGAAGAGTTGGACTGGCGCCGCCAGTTGGAGCAACGCATGCTGGCGCAGTCTGGCGAGGAACATTCGAAACCGCAAAACTGAATCACCAGACACAACGCTCTCGTTTTTGTTTGCCGGACCCCCACGGCTCGGCCATTGCCGAATCCTCTGCTTTGCCGATAGAATCCAATGAACCCCGCGCCTGGAGAGAACATGCGCGGACAGGATAAACGAACCCGCATGGAATCCGGGGCCTCTTCCGAAGAGCAATTTCACGAGTACGATTTCGATCCAGCCAAGTTGCGGCTGAAGGTGCGCGTCACGCTCGCGGCTGACAGGCGCTTCTTGGACCCCGTGGTCGAGCAGGTGATGGAGGCGGTTCGTGAGATACATTGCGTGGACGGCAAGGCCGACGATATCGAACTCGCGTTGCAGGAGGCCCTGGCCAACGCGGTGGTACATGGCGCCAAGGAAGATCCAACCAAAGTTGTCGAATGTATTGTCGCTTGCGAGGAGGATCGCGGCGTGCTTATCATCGTGCGCGACCCCGGCGAAGGTTTCGATCCAGGTTCCATCCCCACCTGTACCATGGGCGAGAATCTATTTTCCGACCATGGTCGCGGCATTTTTCTTATTAACCAGTTAATGGATGAAGTGAAGTTCCGCAAGGGCGGGACTGAGATCCACATGGTGAAACGGTAGCGTTATTCCTTTGCTGCAATCCCCAGCGTTTTCATCTTCCGATACAAATGGCTGCGCTCTAGGCCGAGCACTTCTGCGGTGCGAGTCACGTTTCCATGATTCTCGTCTAACTTTTTGAGGATATAGTCGCGCTCGTAGGCGTCGCGCGCCTGATGCAGCGTGGAGAATTCTGTCTTTGGCGTGCGCCGGCTGCCATCCCGGTACACCAGCGGCGGCAGGTGTTTACTGTCGAAGCGGCTGGTCGTGGGATTCATGATCACGATGCGCTCGATGACGTTGCGCAACTCGCGCACGTTGCCCGGCCAGGAATAGCGCATCAGCACGTCAATCGCATCGTCTCCGATTTCCCGCGGACGCCTTCCATAGGTCACCGCCAGCTCTTTCAGGAAATGTCGTGTAAGTAAAGGGATATCTTCCTTGCGCTCACGCAGCGGCGGCACGAAAAACGGGATCACGTTTAAACGGTAAAACAGATCTTCACGAAAGTTGCCGCGCCCGATTTCTTCTTCCAGGTCTTTATTCGTCGAGGCGATCACCCGCACATCCACCGTGATCGTTTCATCGCTGCCCACCGATGTAAATCGCTGTTCTTCGAGCGTGCGCAGCACTTTGGCCTGCGTCTTCAGGCTCATATCCCCGACTTCATCAAGGAACAGCGTACCGCCATCCGCGCGCTGGAACTTGCCTTCCTTATCGGCGGAAACACCGGGGAACGATCCTTTTTTGTGCCCGAACAATTCGCTCTCGATCAGATCTTCGGGGATTGCCGCGCAATTCACTTCCACGAATGTCTGGTTCTTGCGCAGGCTCTGTGCATGAATGGCGTGGGCCACGAGTTCCTTGCCGGTTCCCGACTCGCCATAAATCAGCACCCGTCCGTTGGTCGGCGCCATGAGCGCGATCTGCTGGCGCAAGGCTTTCATCGGAATACTCTCGCCGACGATAACGCTCTTGGCCTGAAGCTGCTTTTTGAGTTCCAGGTTTTCGCGCTGCAGCCTCTTGGAATCGATCGCGTTTTTGAGCAGGATCAGCGTTTTCTCGATCGACAGCGGTTTCTCCAGGAAGTCGAATGCGCCCAGCTTGGTGGTGCGCACGGCGGTTTCAATCGTGCCGTGGCCGGAGATCATGATCACTTCCGGAGGATCTTCCAGTTCGCGCACTTTCTGCAGCGTCTCCAGTCCATCCATTCCTGGCAGCCAGATATCCAGCAAAACCACATCGCAGGGGGTTTTATGCAGTGTTTCAAGACAGGCTTCGCCACTTTCCACGGCGGATGCCGAGTAGCCTTCATCGGAGAGAATTCCGGCGAGCGAGTCGCGGATGCCGGCCTCGTCGTCGACGATGAGAATGTTATGCATTTTGAACGGTCATGGCCGGGGTGGATTCGGGAACCACGGGAATTTCCACAATGAAGCGCGTTCCCACCGGACGATTTTCTTCTACACGGATCGACCCGTGATGGTCTTCGATGATGCGGCTGACAATGGCCAGCCCCAGCCCGGTGCCGCGTTTCTTTGTCGAAAAATAGGGCAGGAACAGTTTCTCCTTGAGTTCCCGTGTGACGCCATGGCCGGTGTCGGAGATGGCGATCTCGATGGCATCACGGCTGGCTACCAGGGACGTCGAAATTTCGATCTCGCGCACCACAGAATCGCGCATTGCTTCGGCGGCGTTATCGACCAGGTTCGCCAGTGCGCGTTTGAGAGCTTCGCTGTCGGCCATGACTTTCGGCAGGTCCGGCGCCAGAGATGTATGAATGCGGACGCCATCAAGACGTCCCGAGAACATGGTCAGAGCATTTTCAATGACCGCGTTGATCTCCGCGAGTTGAGGATTAGCGACAGGAAAGCGGGCGAGCGTCGAAAACTCGTCGACCAGCCGGCGAACCGTTTCGACCGCCCCCGCGATTGTGCTGGCGCAGGAGCGCACGACGCCGATGGTGGCGGGATCGTCGTGGGCTGCGCGGTCCAGTTGCCGCTGAATGCGCTCCGCCGACAATGCGATGGGTGTGAGTGGATTCTTGATCTCGTGTGCGACCCGTCGTGCCACCTCCCGCCACGCTGCCTGCTTCTGCCCTTTCAGCAGGTCCGAGAGATCTTCGAAAACGATGACGTATCCGGCGCGCTCGTCCTGCCGGAGCAACGTTGCTACCGTGACGGCAACGTTCAGTGACGTGTGCGGCAGTTGCATTTCCATCTGGCTGGTGGTGACACTCATGCGGTCGGCCCGACGCAAGAGGGGCTCAAAATCTTCAACGACCTCCGCCGGGAAGACGTCGGCAAGAGAAGCGCCGATGAGAATCTCGTGGGGGGCGTCATGCCCGGACTCGGGATGGAACATTCGCAGCAGTGCCTGATTGGCGTGCCTGACCCGGCGCCCGGCGTCAAGCGAGAGCACGCCAGTCGGAATGCTCTCCAGGATCGTCTCCATGTGCCGTCGCCGCTGATCGAGTTCCTCGTTAGCGGCGCTCAGTTCGCGGCTGGAGGCTTCGATCTGGCGGCGGCTGGCCTCGAGATCTTCGGCCATGCGATTGAAGGAGCGCACCAGGTCGCCGATTTCGTCGTCGGCGCTGACGTCCACTCGATAATCGAGACGTCCACGGGAAATTTCCTGCGTGGCCTCAGCCAGCGCCGAGAGAGGTCGAGTGACAATTTTGGCGAGAAACAACGCCAGCCAGGTGGTTACGAACAGCACGATCATCGTGAGCAGCAGCAGCAAGCCCATGTAGGTGCGGCGGACAACCTTCCGTTCGCGCGCCAGTTCATAATAGCGGCGCTGGCTGGCCTCTACCTGATGGACGGTATCGGAGAATTCCCGCGGTAATGGGATGGCGATCAAAATGAGTCCCCCACCCCGTACGACCGCGCTTCCGAGCGTGTAATCCGTCTGATCCCAACTGAATTGCGCCGGACGCGCCGCCATCGCATCAGCGAGCGGCAATTTGGATTTCAACACAGACCAGCCGGCCGGCGCATTCTCGCTGGCTTCGACCTGGTCGTCCTGGACTGCGAGAGCAAATCCCCCCTGCAGCGTGGGCTGGCGCAGTTGAAACTCGTTCTGGATTTTGGAGAAGTCGTGGCTGGCAAAGCCGCGCTCCACTTCGGGAGACGCTGCCAGCGCCGCTGCCTCAGCCCGCGCATTCTGCATTCCGTAGTCGGCCAGGAGAGTGGCCATGGCTCGAGTTCCCGAGCGCACCTGTTCGATGGGGCTGGAGAACCATTTGTCAATCGAGCGGTTCATCAGGCCGTAAGCGAACCAATACATCACCATCACGGGCACAAACGAGAGCAGTAACGCGCCGGCCACCATGCGTGTGCGGAACTTCGACCCCAAGACGCCCAGCCTGCGCTCGGCAAAGAGCTTCAGCAGATTGCGCATGAGCACAAAACTCAGTGCGACGAAGAGAAGAAAAATCAGCGCCGAGAGTGCCGCAAACACCACGATCTCGGAGTTGTTGCCGGGTTGCAGAAAAGGCAGGTCAAAGGCTGTTTCCGAAACCAGAATGGCCAACAACACGAATACGCACACCGAGAGCAGAATGATGACCTGCTTTCGATACGAGGTCTTAGGCGGCCGGATTGGGGTTGCTGGAGCCACGAACTTGAGTCCCGTGCACGAACTACGTGCTGTTCAGGTCATTATAGATAACTCGAAGGGCGCAGAAAGGGCTTGGAACCAGCGAATGCAGGGATTTTCAGCGAAAGGCAGCTTCGGCCACTTAGCGGCGAGTTTGAGCCATCTCCTCCACTATGGCGTCATAGGCAGGCTTGGGTTTATAAATGGCGTCAAAAGGCAGAGCCGCTCCGCGGCTGTGATGTGAATGAGACCCGATCCATGAATATTTATCGGTGAAGCCCCAGGTTTGAATGGCAGTGCATTTTGCATTCTGCAGGCAGGTACGGACGACAGCCCGATAGATTTCTGCCTGGCGCGACAGGTCATCGCTTCGAACCGAGCCGTCCGCTTGCAGCGGTAGCGGGATGTCAAGTTCTGTGATGTGCACCTGCAACCCTAACGCACTCAGGCGCGCAATGTTGCCGGCGACAGCATTGCTATCGAAATTGAGGCCGGAGAGATGCATTTGCAGTCCGACGCCATTGATTGGAACGCCGCGCTGCTTGAAATCCTTTACCATTGCGTAGACCGTGTCAGATTTGCGAGTCAGCCCTTCGGCTCCGTTGTCGTTGTAGAAAAGGAGCGCGTCCGGGTCCACGTCATGCGCCCAGCGAAATGCCTGCTCCACGTATACTGAACCTTTTCCCGCCATTCCGATTCCGGGCTGGTTGTACCAGGGGGAATCCTTAACGTTACCCCGCTCGTCGAACGCTTCGTTTACCACATCCCAGGCGAAAACCTGGCCGGCGTAGCGTTTCATCACGGTCGCAATGTGTTCTTGCAGCAGATGCGACATCTGATCGGGCGTGAAATGGCCCGCCATAAGCCACCCCGGATTTGCGTGATCCCAGACCAGGCAGTGGCCGCGCACTTTCATGCCGTGCGCCTGTGCGAATGCGACGACCTCATCTCCCTCTCGGAAATCGAAACCTTGCTGATTTCGCCGTACGATGAACCACTTCATGGCGTCCTCTGGTTCGACCATGTTGTACTCGCGGGCGAGCGTTTCCGCATATCCCGGCTCGGAAAATAGACACGGGCGGACCGCCGTGCCCACTAGCACACCCGCACGTTCTGCCGATTGCCGCAGAGTGGAGGGAACACTGGCAGCAATCGAGGCGAGCGCCAGCATCAGCAACAGCCAGAGCGCGAGGTTTGATCTGGATCCGCTCACATTCAATCAGTTACGCTTCGGGAGGAATGGCTGTAAAGGACATCCGTCACATTTAGGCTGTGATTTTCCACAAAAATGCTTTCCGACGCCCACGATCAGGCCGTGCATCTCGTTGTAGACCTGCGCCAGGGCGGTGCGCGTCGCCGTGCTCATGGCCGAGGGAAGGTGAGCGGTGCTGGGAAACCCGGTCTCGAGGCGAGGCGCAGCTTCCGGATGGTGCTTCTGTTGCTCGCCAACCGGGGAAAGCGCGCGCTCAAACAGTTCCCGTATCTCCTCATAGTCCGTAGTTCCCGGCACGATCTCATGCCGCTCCAACACTCGTCGCGTGTAGGCATCGACCACGAAGACCGGATGATTTCCCGCGTAAAGGAGAATCGAATCGGCGGTTTCCGGTCCAATGCCGTTTAATTCCAGCAGTTGTTCACGAACTCTGACTGCGGGTTGCGAAAACATTTTTTCCAGCGATCCGCCGTACTCGCGATCGAGAAAGGAAATGAAGGTTTTCAGACGCTGTGCCTTCTGACGGAAATATCCGGAGGGCCGAATCAGCTTCTCCAGTTTGGACCGCCGGATCTCCCGAATTCCGTCAACGCTGAGTACATTCGCAGCGCGCAAGTTCGTGATGGCCCGCTCGACATTGGTCCAAGCCGTGTTCTGTGTAAGATATGCGCCAACGATGATTTCGAAAGGTGTCTCCCCGGGCCACCAGTGCTGTGGTCCCCATGCTCGATACAGGGCGTGGTAGTAGTTTCGTAGTTCTTCCTCTTTGGGGTTCTGTGAAGGAGTCATACCCTGCGGATCGAGTCTACCCGACTCTGTCGCTTAGCTTACCTAAGTGCATGTACCGGAAACCATGAGCGGGCTCTAAATCTCGCAAAATGGGCATCTGTCGCGAGTTTTCGATCAAGCTCGCTGTTTTGTTGGAGATGCGCGCGAAGGTCAAGTACTTAAGTAAGTGGTCGAGTAATCCACTTGCGTTGACAATTTATGTCAACGCGAATGAGCTGCAATCCTCTCCCGTTCACCAGCGGCCGTTTGCGCCACGCCTGCATGAATACCAGGCGACGTTCCATCCTCGTGGATAGGAGATCGACGTATGTCTCAACGGCTGGGTGACCTTCTCGTCAAAGAGAAGATCATTACCCCAGAGCAGTTGGAACAAGCGAATAAGGTGCAGAAGGAGCAGAGCTGCCGCCTCAGTTCGGCGCTGGTGAAGCTCGGCTTCCTCACCGACGAAGACGTTACCAACTTTCTCTCCCGGCAATATGGCGTTCCGGCTATTAATCTCTCTTACTTTGAGATTGATCCGGCGGTCGTCAAGCTGATTCCGTTTGAGACAGCCAAGCGCTACCAGATTCTTCCCCTGAGCCGCGTGGGCGCCTCGCTCACCATCGCCATGGTCGATCCGACCAACGTCTTTGCCATGGACGATATCAAGTTCATGACCGGCTTCAACATCGAGCCGGTGGTGGCCTCGGAAAGCTCCATTCTGGCAGGAATTGACAAGGCCTACGGGGCCACGAAAGAAGAAGATCTCGAAGCCGTCATGCAGTCGATGTCGGAGTTGAGTGATGAAGACGTCGAGTTGCAGGCAGAACAGCAGGAAATGGGCCTGTCGGAGCTGGAGAAAGCTGCCGATGAAGCCCCTGTAGTCAAACTGGTGAATGTGGTCTTAGGCGATGCGGTGAAGCGTGGAGCCAGCGACATTCACATCGAGCCCTACGAAAAGGAATTCCGCGTCCGTTTCCGCATTGACGGCGTGTTGCAGTCGATCATGTCGCCGCCCATGAAGCTGAAAGATGCGATTACCTCCCGCCTGAAGATCATGTCGAAGCTTGACATCAGCGAAAAGCGCCTGCCGCAAGACGGCCGCATCATGCTGAAGATGAATGTGGGTGGGCGCAAGAAGCAGCTCGATTTCCGCGTCAGCACCCTGCCCACGCTGTGGGGCGAGAAGATCGTGCTGCGCTTGCTCGACAAAGAAAACCTGCGGCTCGATATGACCAAGCTCGGTTTCGAGCCTGAGTCGCTCGTGAAATTCGAGAAAGCTATTCTCAAGCCTTATGGGATGGTGCTGGTCACCGGCCCGACGGGTTCCGGAAAAACCAACACGCTCTATTCTTCGATCTCGCGTCTCAATCAGCCTGACACCAACATTATGACCGCGGAAGACCCGGTCGAGTTCCAGTTGCAAGGCGTGAACCAGGTCCAGATGAAGGAGCAGATTGGCTTGAACTTCGCCGCTGCCTTGCGTTCGTTCCTGCGGCAGGACCCGAACATCATTCTGGTCGGCGAAATTCGAGACTTTGAAACCGCTGAGATCGCGATTAAGGCCGCACTCACCGGCCACCTCGTTCTCTCGACTCTGCACACTAACGGCGCTCCGGAAACGATCACCCGTCTGATGAACATGGGTATTGAGCCATTTCTGGTGGCGACCTCGGTTCACCTGATCTGCGCGCAGCGCCTGGTGCGCCGCATCTGCAAGGAGTGTACCGAGACGGTCGACGTCCCGGTGCCTACCCTGATCGAAGAAGGATTCACGCCGGAGGAAGCGAAGACGGTAAAGATCCAAAAGGGCAAGGGATGCGGCACTTGCAACAACACCGGCTATAAGGGCCGCTGCGGTCTGTACGAAGTCATGGAAGTGGACGATGAGATTAGAGAGCTCGTTCTGGTGGGCGCATCCGCCGTCGAGCTAAAAAAGAAAGCGATTGAGCGCGGGATGATCACATTGCGCCGCAGCGGCCTGATCAAGGTTGCCGCGGGCATGACGACGCTGGAAGAAGTGGCACGCGAAACGATTCATTAGAACCGTCGTTGGCCGTTGGTCCCTGGTCGTCAGCCGACGATCACCGACCGACGACCAACGGCTTGAGATCCGTCAGGACCTGAAAAGAGGGAATGAACCATGGGTTTGTCGCTAAGCGATCTTCTCAAACGAATGCTGGAGATGAATGGCAGCGATTTGCATATCACCACCAACTCGCCGCCGCAGATTCGCGTGCACGGGCACCTGGTGCCGCTCGATCTGCCGCAGATGACGCCGGCCGAGACCAAGCAACTGGCCTACAGTGTCATGACCGACTCGCAGAAGCACCGGTTTGAAGAGAGCCTCGAACTCGACTTCTCCTTCGGCTTGAAAGGCCTGGCTCGCTTCCGCGCCAACGTGTTTAACCAGCGCGGCGCCACCGCGGCCGTGTTCCGCTTGATTCCTTTCGAGATCAAATCCTTCAACCAGCTTGGCCTTGCACCCGTGGTGAGCAAGCTTTGCGACAAGCCCCGCGGGCTTGTTCTAGTCACCGGCCCGACCGGTTCCGGCAAGTCCACCACTCTGGCTTCCATGATCGACAAGATCAATAGCGAGCGCCACGATCACATTCTCACCATCGAAGACCCCATCGAGTTCGTGCACATGAACAAGAACTGCGTAGTGAACCAGCGCGAACTCCACGCTGACACCAAGAGCTTCTCCGACGCGCTGCGTGCCGCTCTTCGTGAAGACCCCGACGTGGTGCTGATCGGCGAAATGCGCGATCTGGAAACCATCGAATCGGCGCTGCGTATCGCCGAAACCGGCCACCTCACCTTCGGCACGTTGCACACCAACTCGGCCACGTCGACCATCAACCGAATCATCGACGTCTTCCCAGCACACCAGCAGCCGCAGATTCGCGCCCAGCTTTCGCTGGTGCTTGAAGGCATCATGTGTCAATCGCTGCTGCAGCGCATCGACGGCAAAGGACGCGCCATGATCATGGAAATTCTGGTGCCCAACGCCGCCGTCCGCAACCTGATCCGCGAAGACAAAATTCACCAGATTTATTCGGCCATGCAATCCGGACAGGAAAAATTCGGTATGCAGACCTTCAACCAGGCGCTGGCTACGGCCTACTTCCAGAAGCAGATCTCTCTGGAAGTGGCGCTGCAGCGCTCCAGCAATGTGGATGAATTACAGGAGATGATCAACCGGGGCGCGAGTCTGCTCAGCCGTCAGACTACGGCTGGAACCACGCTCGCCCGCGGAGCGGCGCCCTCGAAGCACTAAAGCGGAACGCATTGAGTTACGAATCAGGAAGTCAGTGAGGAGAGACGAACACCATGCCAGTATTCACATTTTCCGGCAAGGACGCGAGCGGGCAAAAAGTTTCGGGAGAGCGGATGGCTGCCAACAAGCAGTCGCTGGCGCAGGCGTTGCGGCGCGAGCGCATTACTCCCGGCGCCATTCGAGAGAAGGGCAAGGAATTTTCGCTGCCCACATTCGGCTCCGGCAAAGTCGCGGTCAAAGACATCGCCGTCTTTTTCCGTCAGTTCTCCGTCATGATCGATGCCGGCCTGCCGCTGGTGCAATGCCTGGAGATCCTGGCGGCCAATCAGGAAAACCAGACATTTCAGAAGACGCTGACCGGCGTGCGCACCACCGTGGAAGGCGGCGCGACGCTAGCCAACGCCATGCGTCAGTATCCGGCTGTCTTCGACGACCTCACAACCAACATGATCGAGGCTGGTGAAACCGGCGGTATTCTCGACATCATTCTGCAACGCCTGGCTACCTACGTGGAAAAGGCAGTCCGCTTGCGCGCTGCCGTGAAATCGGCATTGATCTATCCGGTCGCCGTTGTCAGTATCGCGGTGCTGATTGTGGGCGCGCTGCTCAAGTGGGTTGTGCCCATTTTCGCCAATCTGTTCGCCGGATTGGGCGTGACCTTGCCCTTGCCCACGCGAATCGTCATGGGCCTCAGCCATTTCGTGCAGAGCTTCTGGTGGATGTTCTTCGTTGTAATCATTGGCTCGGTCTTTGGACTTAAGCAGATACGGAAGCATCCGCGGGGCCGCTATTACTTCGATAAGACTTTGCTTTACCTGCCGGTGATCGGCAACCTTCTGCGCAAGATCGCTGTAGGCCGCTTCACCCGGACCCTTGGCACACTGATTACATCCGGCGTTCCGATCCTCGAAGGGCTCTCGATCACTGCCAGAACCTCCGGCAACGCGGTGCTGGAAGAGGCGCTGATGAAGGTACGCAAAGCGATCGAAGAGGGCCGCACGATTGTCGATCCGCTGCGCGAATGCGGCGTGTTCCCCAATATGGTGACTCAGATGATCGGAGTCGGCGAGGCCACCGGCGCCATGGATTCGATGTTGCAGAAAATTGCCGACTTCTATGAGGAAGAGGTCGACGCTGCTACCAAAGACATGCTGGCCATGCTGGAACCGATCATCATAGGCCTGTTGGGCGTCATGATTGGCGGTATCGTCATCTCGCTCTATATGCCGCTGTTCGCCATGATCGCCAAGCTGGCCGGCTAGGCAAAAGCAGGTTTGCAAAGTTTCGGAGGTTTCAAAGTTTCAAAGTCACGCTCTGGAACTTCGAAGCTGCGGTACCTCCAACTTTGAAGCATTAAGGCTTTGAAACCTGGTTCACCCAGGCTCTCGAGATCGCTCGAAGCGTATGCAACCGACATTTGACGAGCGCAATTGGCTGGTATGGCTGGTGAAGGTCCGGATCCTGATCCTGACTTTGCTGCTGGCCGTGGAACTGGCGGTCGCTCAGTTCAGCCCGTCGCCGGTACCCATGCGGCTGTTTCTGAGCACGATCCTTTTCTGGTACAGCCTGTCGCTCTTCTACGTTCTCCTGCTCTCGTTCTGGCAGGAGCATCGCATCCAGGCTTCGCTGCAGGTGATTACCGACCTGCTGTTAGTCACACTGGTGGTCCACGAAACCGGCGGCTGGGATAGCTCGTTGAATTTCCTGTATCCGCTGGTCATCATTGTGGCTAGTGTCCTGCTGTCGCGCATCTGGGCGCGGCTGATTGCAGCCTTCGCGTTCATTCTTTATGGAACGGTACTCGAGCTCAACTACTACGAAGTGATTCCTTCCTACTGCACGACGCATCCCGGGCTGAAGTCGCTGCAGGCCATCATCTTCGTCAATCTGTTTGCGTTTTTGGCGATCGCGTATCTCGCTGGATCGCTCACGGCGAAGTTGCGCCAGGTGGGCGTGCAATTGCAGGACACAAGCGGTGCGCTGGAAAACCTGCAGGCGCTGCACGAAAACATTGTCCGCTCGGTCAGCAGCGGCCTGATGACTACCGGCCTCGATGGTCGCATTACTCTAGTCAACGCGGCGGCAGAAAAATTGCTTGAACGCAGCTCCGGCGAGTTGATTGGAACACCAGTGCACCAGCTGTTTCTCGATGCTCTGCCCAGCGTGGAAGCGCAGAATCCGCACGCCGAAGTGCGTTTCGATCCCCCCACAAAATTCCGCAAGACCTTCCGCGTGCGGGTAGCCGCTCTGACCGTTCCCGACCGCGAGGAACTCGGTTACGTCTACGCCTTCGACGACCTCACCGAGATCCGCCGTCTGGAACGCGAAGTGCGTATGCAGGACCGCCTTGCCGCAGTGGGACGTCTGGCCGCGGCTATCGCCCACGAGATTCGTAATCCGCTCACCTCCATCGCGGGTTCAGTCAGCATGCTTTCCGGCGTGCCCGAGATGAATGAAGAGCATCGCCGCCTCCTCGACATTGTGACTCGCGAGTCGCAGCGGCTGAATGCCATCATCACCGACTTTCTCGCCTACTCCCGCACCAAGCAGTATCGCTTTGCCAAAGTCGATCTGGTTCATCTTCTGGAAGATACCCTGACGCTAATGGACCATCGCATGACCGCCGAAGCCACAGGAATCACGATCCGGCGCCAGTTTGACCTCAACTCTGCCATGGTTTTCGCCGATGGCGATTGCCTGAAGCAAGTCTTCTGGAATCTCTGCGAGAACGCCGTTCGCGCCATGAAGGGTGGAGGTACATTGACGGTCGCCGTCGAGACTCTGGGAGACGATTGGCAGATCAGCATCCGGGACACCGGCACGGGCATGACGGCGCAGCAAATCGAAAAAATCTTTGAACCGTTTCAGTCGAACTTCGAAGGAGGGACCGGGCTCGGCCTGGCGATCGTATACCAGATCGTGCAGGCGCACGAAGGGAAGGTCTGGGCGCGTTCGAAACCCGGCCAGGGAACAACCTTCATTATCCGCTTGCGGCGTCTGGAGGCCGAGGCCAACGCCTCCGCGAAGCCCACTGCGAAAACGGATGTGCTGATGCTCTCGCAACCCCTGGCCGCCGCCGCCGGAGGGAGGTCGCGTGGCTAATATCCTGGTCTGCGACGACGAGCGCTCGATCTGCGAAATGCTCGATATCTCCCTGCGCCGCGAAGGACACCGCATCGAAACGGTGCAAAACGGACAAGCGGCGAAGAACAAAATTGATGGCGCCCTCTATGACGTCATCATCACCGACATCAAAATGCCCAACGTCGACGGCATCGAAGTGCTGCGCCACGCGCATAAGGTTTCGCCCGATACCGCTGTCATCCTGATTACCGCTGTGGATGATTATGCGGCCGCCGTGGAAGCCGTGAAGGCCGGGGGCGCTTCTGACTACATTCGCAAGAGCCCCGGCCTGGTCGATGAAATCAGGCTGGCTTTGAAGCGCTCGCTCGACAAGTTGGTTCTCAGCCGGCAGAACTTCGCGTTGCGCCGCGATGCTGCCGCCCGAAACTCGCTCGACAACATCATCGGGTCCAGCGGAGCGATGGAAAAACTGAAACAGACCGTGCGCACGGTAGCCTCCACCGCAAGCACCGTGTTTGTCCAGGGCGAGAGCGGTACGGGAAAAGAACTGGTCGCCCGCGCCGTACATGTCTGTTCTCCGCGCGCGACCGAAGCTTTCGTTTCCGTGAACTGCGGCGCCTTCCCCGAAACTCTGCTGGAAAGTGAACTGTTCGGTTACGTCAAGGGCGCGTTTACCGGAGCCAACCAGAACAAGCGTGGCCTGTTCGAGGTCGCCGACGGCGGCACGATCTTCCTCGACGAAATCAGCGAGATGACGATGGCTATGCAGGTGAAACTGCTGCGCGTCCTGCAGGAGCGCACCGTGCGCCCGGTGGGAAGCACCAGCGAAATCGCCATCGACGTGCGCGTGATCGCGGCCACTAACCGTGAACTCGACAAAGCGGTGGCGGAAAATCTCTTTCGTGAAGATCTCTACTACCGCCTAAGCGTGATCCCCATCCGCGTCCCCCCCTTACGGGAGCGGCGCGAAGACATCCCGCTGCTGGTGAATCATTTTTTGAAGAAATACGCCACGGCAGCGGGGCGAAGCATTCTTCGCGTGCATGCCGGCTCGCTGGCGGCGTTGTGTGAGTACGATTGGCCGGGCAACGTTCGCCAGCTGGAGAATACCGTCGAGCGTGCAGTTGCGCTCGAAACCAGCGAAGAACTTCGCGTCGAACTTCCCGCCGAGCGTCCGAAGACCCGGGCCGCGGCTGCCGGCGCTGGTGGCGGGCTGCCCGAGATCAGTAACAGTCTTACGCTGCCGCAAGGTCTGGGAATGGAAAACTATGTGGCCGGAATAGAGCGCTCACTGCTCCAAAGTGCTCTGAATCAGAGCGGAGGCGTACAGACCAAAGCCGCCGACGTCCTCGGCATCTCCTACCGATCTTTCCGGCATTTGATGAAGAAGTACGGGCTCTAGGCATCAGCTCTCAGCTATCAGATTTCTGTTACCGCGCACGCAAGACGCGGCCGAAGGCGTGACCCGGCGAAGAGCGGAATGCTGACGGCTGATCGCCGACAGCTGGATAGTCAGCTTTTCTTCAACTGCTGTTTCCATCCCAGCACGCGTGCTTTGGCGCCTTCCGCTTCCGCTTCGGCGATCATTCCTTTTTTCTGGTACAGCACGGAGAGGCTGGTATGCGCGAGCACGTCATCGGGATCGAGTTCCGCGATTCTCTTCGCAACCTCGATCGCCTCGTCATAACGGTGCAGGTCCTGCAAAGCGCGCGCCAATCCGTGCATGGCTTCGGTAAAGGTAGGATCGGCGGCCAGCGACTCGCGATATACAGCAACCGCCTTCTCCAGATCTCCGCTTGCCATGAGATCGAGCGCCGAGTAGTAGAGGTCCTCGGCTTTCTGGCGGGCGTTTGGGTCAGACATGCAGGAATCGCAGCAGATTCCGGATTTTACCACGCCAACTCGTGGCCAGTTCGGTCAGGTAAGGCGTGATCAAAGAGTTTCCCTTCGTGTACCTGCGCGTCCTTTGTGGTTATGATTAGCAGCAATGCGCTCGAGAATCCGCTTCGTCTGGAATGCCACCCGGGGTCATCGCCTCGCCCCGTGGCGCAGTCCGTACCTGCTGTGGCGGATCGAAACCTACACCGGCGTCAAGATGACGCAGATCGGCTTCCTTGAATTCTGGGAATTTGTCTGGCGGGAACGGGGCGAATTGTGGCTCTTCCTGAAATGGACCGCCGAGATGGACCGCTGGGTCCATCCCAAACCGAGGAATTCGTGAACAGCTCAGATCCGTCTCAGTTCCCAGTTCTCAGTCCTGCTTCCCAGAGGCATGGAATATCAGTTCTTTGATGCGACCAGGGCGAGATTAAAAAGCGGCAAAAGATCAAAGGGAAATTTCGAGGCGGGAACTGAGAACTGCTAAGCGCCCTTGCCCGCTGCGGCGGTGTCGGCCATCACGACGCTTACTTCCGCACCCTTGCCGGCCCCGCTAAGCTGCGCTGCGGCAGCGCGGTTGGCGGAGATTTCCAGATATCCCATGCTGCCGAGAATTCCGAACAACTCTCCCGGATCGCCCTCGGCATAGGAATTATGAATGGATGTGACCTCTTTGCTTCCAATGCTGATTCTGAACGCGGGAATTTTGGCCGCGAATAGCGCGGGAATATCCTGGGGCGTGATATTCGTGATCAGGTTGCCAAAGCGGTCCACCTTCAGCACCACGCCGCGAATGCGACCCTCGCCGGCCGGCTTGGGCCGTGGAGCCGCGAAGCGCACAAAGTCCTCAATCTCGTCGCCAAACTTGTGCGAGTCTACCTGCTTGGCCAGATACGCGGCCACGGGGGCAAACACGTCGCGCCCGTGAAAGGTATTGCTCACCGGCTGGCGAAAATAATGCTCTGAGGTGACATGCCGCACGTGAATGCGTTCTTCTTTTGCGTAGACCATCGAGAGCACGCCGTTATCGGGCGCGACGAAGTGATAGGCGTCGCTGGAGGCGATGATCGGCCGCCGCGTGGTGCCTACTCCGGGATCGACGACCACCACGTGCACCGTCCCGTTAGGAAAATACGAATATGTCTGCGAAATCGCCAGAGCGCCGTCGAGCACGTCGTACGCCTGTACCGCATGTGAGATGTCGACAATGGCGGCTTCCGGCACGATGTCGAGAATGACTCCTTTCATCGCGCCGACAAAATGATCGTTGAGCCCAAAATCGGTGGTAAGAGTGATGATTGGACGATGCGCCAACGTAGCCTCGCTGGAAGACAGAATCGTAAAAGACGAGATTCTTCCCGATACTGCGAAGTTAATTGCGCGGGAAGGGACACGTCAAGGCACGGAGGTAATAACGCGTAGCTCGGTCGGCCATGCTTCCAGCACACTTCGCGCCATCAAGCGTAACTTCGTATATGAGGCACGTGGCATTATTCTTTTCCTAGGCTATGCGTGACCAGTTGCTCATCCGATCAACGTCCCTGCGAGTGCTTTTTGTTGCGGTTCTGGCGGGTTGGTTCGCGGGCGCGAGCGAACTGCGAGCTCAGGTTCTGGAGCACAAAAGACCCACCGAGTTGCTCATCAAACAATATGAAAAATTCGTGGCACAGGGAGGCCTCTTGACGCCCGAGGGCTGGGAGAGCGCAACCAAATTCTTCGCCGCCGTTGATCCATATCCGGCAAACAGCGACATTCAAATCATCTCCGCTCCCGGAATCATTGGAGAAGACCATGTAAATGGCGACCGCGCCGTCGTTGCAACCAAATGGGGCGACTATTACGGAAGAATCGATTCGAACTTGCGATTTAGTTCAGAAATCCACCACAGGGTGATGCTCGCTGAAGAGTTTGCGCTCGTGTTCGTACCTCGGCGCGATAGGAAAGGAATAACTAAAGCAGGAATCGCTTCCGGAGAATGGAAAATTGAAAGAACGCCTGAAATACGCGCCGCAAGTGTTCCCGAGGCGCTCAAGTATGTTGCACGAATGCGCGAGAAATCAAAAGATCCAATTGTCCGAAAGAACGCGACAAGCACCATGAATACCTTGAAGCACATGAGTGCAGCCTGCGGTATTCCCAATCCATGCTAACGGGTAGTTTGCCTCTTGCTACTCGTACCGTAGCGCTTCAATCGGGTTCAGCCGCGCGGCCTTCAGGGCAGGGAAGAAGCCGGAGACAATTCCTACCATTGACAGAATCACAAAGGAAACCATCATCACGCCCATGGACGCATGCAGGAAAATCGCTCCTTCGTGGTCGGTGGTCTTGTAGAACTCGTCATACAGCGGCATGGGAGGGATCACCCAGGTCAGAAATTCGGCGACAGCGATTCCGATCAGCCCGCCAATAAACGTCAGCACCAGCGCTTCCAGCAGAAATTGCACCAGGATGTGCCGTGGACGCGCGCCAACCGCCTTTCGCAAGCCAATTTCGCGGGTGCGCTCCGTAACCGAAACCAGCATGATATTCATCACGCCGATCCCGCCGACCGCCAGCGTGCACATGCCGATCAATCCCAGCACGGCCTGCAGACCGTAGGAAAATGCGTTGACCATGCTGCGATCTTCAATGGTGTCCCACTCAGGCGTAGCCTTGTCGTCTTTTGGATCAAAATGATGCCGCCGGGCGATGACCTCGCGCGCGGCCATAAGAGCTTTCTTGTTCAGTTCCGCGGCCGTGGGCTGGATGATGATCTCATCCGGATCGCGAATATTCTTCAGGTCGCGCATCATCTCGTAGGGAACGAACCCGTCTTCGTTGTCGGGCCCCTGGTACATGGAATCCTGAATTTTGTTTTTCATCGTCCCGATTACTTCAAAATCGAGACCGCCGATCTCAACATGCTGTCCCGCGCCGGGAGCGCCCTGAAAGACCTTCTTGGCAGCCTGGTATCCGAGAATGACGACGCGGTGATGATCGGTGAAATCCGTTTCGTTAAAGTAGCGGCCGTCCTCAATATCGAGCTTGCGCATCTGCCCGTAGGGCAAGTCGACGCCGCGAACCTGGATCGAAACCACGCGGGTCCCTATCTTGAATCCGAAGTCGCGGTCAATCTCGCCGCTCACCGCGCGAACCAAAGGAACTTCATCGCGGATGGCTTCCACGTCCTCCAGTTCGTATTTCACGGGTTTTCCGGCGCGCTGGCCGCCGGCCTGCATGCTGGTCTGCCCCGGCCACAGCACAATCACGTTGTTCCCCATGTTCAGAAAGGCGTGCAGCACGCATCCGCCTAGGCCCTGCCCGTAGGCCAGCAGCAACACGACCGAAGCCAGGCCCCAGACGATGCCCAGCATGGTCAGCGCCGACCGCATCCGATCGCGCATCAGCGCCTGCCAGCCTTGCGAGATGAGTTCTTTGAGAAACATGTTTCAACGTTTCAAAGTTAGCCAGGTTTCAGAGTTCGCGAACAGGTTTGCAATTTAACGTTGAAACCTTGAAAACTCTAAAACTTTATTCGACGTGTATATCTCCCGACCCCGTTCTCACTTTCAGCAGTGGGCCGCCTCCGCGCACTTTACCTTGAATGTGGCGACGGGTCTCGCCGACTCGTCCCTGGACGGTCATCTCGATGGGAGACTCCACATCAATGGTTCCCGAACTCGTCGCGAAATCCGCGTCAAAAGCCGCATTCGCTGGAATGCGAACGTGCACATTGCCCGATCCGCTGTGGATCTCCCATGTGCCGCTCTGCGTGCCTTCGGCGGTCACGTCGCCGCTCCCGGTCTCCCCATGGAAGCTGCCTTGAATACCGCGCGCTGTGATGTTGCCGGATCCGGCGTGCAGGTCGATGTCGCCCGAGCCGGTCTCTTCCAGTTCGACATCTCCGCTGCCCGTGCCGCCTGTTACTGCGCCGGAAATTTGGTGCGCGCGCACGTCGCCGGAACCGGTCTGCAGGTGCACTTCTCCTCTAATGCTGCGCAGCTTTACGTCTCCTGAGCCGGTCTGCACGTCCACATTGCCGTGCGTGCCCTCGATATTCTGGTCGCCCGATCCCGTATGCGAACGCACTGCGGTGTCTGGCGGAACGGTGATCTCATAATCCACCGAAATGTTGTTGACATTGACGTAATCAATATGCACGGAGTTACCTTCCTGACGGATAGGCGGATTCTGCTCAATGGAATGAACATCGCTATCGCGGCCTCCGGTCAGCCAATGGTTGCCGACGTAAATCTTCCCGCGGATCACGACCGAGCCCGCGGAGCCAACCCGCACCGTGACATCGCCGGAGTGAGTGGAAACGTCGAGATTAACCGGCCCGCTGACCTGCAGGGTTTTTTCGAAGGTGCCTTGTGGCGTGCTGGCGAGAGCAGCAGCAGTGAGCAGTGCGGTCAACGCGATCGCTATCGCGAACCGCGTGGCGAGAGGCAGAGAGTGCTTTTGGAATTTATTCATAGCGCAGTGACTCCACAGGTGTCATATCGGCCGCGCGCCGGGCAGGATACATGCCCGCCGTCACGGTAATCAGGGAAAGGGTGAGAATCGAAGCAATAATCGAAATTGAAGAAATGATCGGATGCGGAACAAAGTCGGGCAGCGGCAGCGCCGTCAACGCGATGCAGGTGCCCATACCGAACGTGAGTCCGAGGATGCCGCTGACGATCGTGAGCATTGCCGATTCGGCGAAGAACTGCCGCAGGATATCGCGCTTGGTCGCCCCGATCGCTTTGCGCGTGCCAATCTCGCGCGTGCGCTCGGTCACCGAAACCAGCATGATGTTCATCACCCCAATTCCACCCAGGCACAGGGTGACAATCGCCACACAGCCGAAGAACAATGTGACCACTCCGAAGATCTTGGCCAACTGCTTGGCGCCGTCCATGGTGTCCCAGATGAAGAGCGCGTCTTTGTCCTGGGGATCGAAGTGCCGCACGCGCCCCAGCGTCCGCCGGACCTGCATCACCGCCTCTTCATGCTGCTCGGGATTGCCGACTTCAAAAACGATGTCATCCAGATATCCACGCGTAATACCCGCCCCCGGTTTCTCGGGCGGAGGGAAGTCTCGCGATACTGACGAATAGGGCGCGAAGAGATAATCATTGTCTGGGCCGCTGTAGTTCGAATTCTGTTTCTTCTCCTCGAGAACGCCGACCACGGAGTAGGGCACGCTCTTCACCAGCACGGTCGCGCCAATCGCCGGTTGTCCCGGGAACAGTTGCCGATACGCCTTCGATCCCAGCACCAGCACCCGACGTCCTTCGCGCTCATCATCGTCGGTAATCAACCGTCCTTCGGAGATTTTGAGCGAGCGGAATTCCTGATACGACGGCCACATCCCCACCACGCCCCGGTTGGCGGAATTGAATTGACTGACCTGGGGGATGGTTCGCCGCAGTTCCGGGCTGACGTTCTTGATCAGGTAGCATTCATCGCGAATCAGAACAGCATCATCTACATTCAGATGAATCTCCCTGCCCGCCGCCCGGCCTCCCACTTGGGCGCTCGTGCGCCCGCCCCACACGATGACGAGATCCTTGCCCAGGGTCTCCATGTGTTTTTTTTGATCGACGACGAAGCCGCGACCGAGACCGACCAGCAGGATGACCGAGGAGATTCCCCAGATGATGCCGAACATCGTGAGGAACGTTCGCATCTTGTGCGCCCGAAAGGTCGCCACTGCCTGTCGTAATATTTCGGTGAGAGTCATGGCTCGGACCTCTGTCTTCGGACCTCAGACTGCGGACCTAAACGAGTCAGACCTCGAAATCCGCCCAAGAGTGGCCGAAGTCCGAGGTCTGAAGCCTGCCGCCCGTTACTGGAGCACTACTTCTTGCCCTTCCTTCAATCCGCTCAGCACTTCGGTCTTCGCGCCGTTCGAAATCCCGATATTGACCGCGACTTTATCTTTTCCTTCTTTTGCTTTGGGATCGGGAACCTCCACGGACGCCTTCTTGTCTTTGTCGTAGAGGATCGCGCCTTCAGGGATCTGCAGCACGTTCTTGTGCTCTTCCAGGATGATCTCCGCATTAGCGGTCATTTCAGCCTTCAACTCGCCGCCGGGATTCTGGATCGAGACGCGCACTTCAAAGGTCGTGACGTTATCTTTCTCCACGCCCATCGGAGAGATCTTGGTGACCTTTCCATTAAACGTCTTATCCTTGAATGACTCGACTTTGATGCGCGCTGGCTGCCCGAGGTAGACCTTGCCGATATCGCTCTCGTCTACTTTGCCTTTCACATAGACTTCGCTCGTATCACCCAGAGTCATAACCAAAGTGGCCGACGAACCCAGCACGAGAATCGAGCTGACCGCATCGCCGATCTCGACGTCGCGCGAGAGTACGATTCCATCAATCGGGGAAGTGATGTCGGTGTAGCTCAGCTGTTCTTCCAATTGCTTCAAGTTGGCCTGATCTTCCGCTACCTGGGCCTGCGCCTGCGCGATCTTCGCTTTCAGTACGGTGACCTGCGCCTTGGCAACGTTCTGCTTGTTGAGCGCCATTTCATAGTTTTTCTGCGCATCATCGAGTTGCGACGCCGACACGACTCCATCCTTCGCCATTCCCAATGCGCGATCGTAAGCCCGCTTGAGGAGCGGCACGTCCGGACCTTCCGCGTCCACTTTGGCCCGCTCAAAGTCGGCCTGCGAACTCTTCAGGTTGGCGTCGGCGGCCTGCAGCGCGGCCCGCGACTGATCCACCTGCGCCTCAATCTCGATCTTGTCGAGTTGCGCCAGCAACTGTCCCTTTTTCACCCGGTCGCCGTACTCGACGTAGAGCTTTTTCACGATGCCGCTGGCCTTGGACTTCACTTCCACCTTGGTAATCGGCGTGACTTTGCCTGTTGCCACTACGCTTTTGGCGAGGTCCCCCCGCTCCACTTTGGCCAGCTTGCTGGGATCGATCTTGGTGCCGCCTCGCGTGGCCGCGATTACCCCTCCTGCGATCAGCAACACGATGGCGATGGCCACTCCGCTCCAAATCCAGATTCTGCGACGCTTCCTTTTATGATTGCCGTTGCCGTTCACGTTGCCTCCTCGCGGCAGGTGCCAGGTTGAAACTTGCAATCCCGATTTCGCGTTGGCGAACGAAAGGGATTCAAAGCTTGCCGCCCTCACTCCCTATTACGTCGCGAGGGTTACGTTTGTTCCTGGTTTCAATTAGTAAGATTCAAAAAATATACTTTGCGCGGCTTGACTTCGAAGACAATCGGCAGGAACTTCCCCGTTGTCTGCTACTTAGACCCGTCGCCTTTCAAAAGGATAGCGGAATCGAGGGAGTATTTTTGTGATCGAAAACACGCAATTTCGGACCTCGGGACTCAGACCGCAGCTCTCGGCCCAACCACCGACGCAGAGAGCCGGGGCCGGGCTCAGAAGTCTGCAGTCCACCACCCGAGGTCTGATTTAGAATTCTCACGCATGATTGCCTTCGTGCTGCTCCGGGTCTTGCTGATCTTGCTCCTGGTAGCCGCCAACGCCTTTTTTGCTGCCGCGGAATTCGCGCTCGTGAGCGTACGCGATACCCGCATCCAGCAATTGATCGAGTCTGGACGCATCGGCGCCCGCATCGTGCAGCGCCTGCACCAGCACCTCGACGAGGTTGTCAACGGAGTCCAGCTCGGCATCACCATGGTCAGCCTCACGCTCGGCTGGATCGGTGAACCCATGGTCGCCCGTCTGGTGGAAAGCATGCGCTTCGTGCAGCGTGTGCCGCACGCCGCGATCTACGCTCATACGATTGCCATCGGTATCGCCTTTAGCGTGATTACCTATATGCACGTGCTGCTAGGCGAACTGGTGCCCAAAACGCTGGCCCTGCAGCGCGCCGAGCAGATCGCTCTGGCGGTCGCCGCACCCATGGAAGCTTTCCTTACGATTGCCCGGCCGATCCTGTTCTTCATGCGGCGTTCGGGAGGATTCGTTTTGCGCGTCTTCGGAGCACAGCTGACGAGGCGCGGAGGCGCAATTCATTCGCCGGATGAACTGAAGCTCATCGTCACTGCCAGCCGCCAGTTCGGCCAGATCCCTGAATTCCAGGAAGAGATGATCCACAATGCCATTGAACTCGACAGCGTCACCGTGCGCGAGGTCATGGTCGCCCGTCCCGACATTTTTTCATTACCCAGCGACCTCATGCTCGATGACGCGCTCGTCCGCGTGGTCGAAGGCCAGCACTCCCGCATCCCGGTCTACGATCCGCTACGGGGCCCCGAACACATTGTGGGCGTGCTTTATTACAAAGACCTGATGCGCTGGATGCGCCTCCGGCTCAGTAACCTCGGCCAGACTAGCGCCACCCGCATCTCGCGTATGCAGATCGCCCAAATCATGCACGACGTGCTGGTAGTTCCGGAAACTAAAGTTCTGGATGAACTCTTAGCCGAATTCAAAGACCGCAGGCGGCACTTAGCGGTGGTCGTCGACGAGTTTGGATCCACCGCCGGAGTGATCACGGTAGAAGATATCCTCGAGCAGTTGGTCGGCAATATCGAAGACGAATTTGATGTATCGCCCAATGAGCCGTCCCTGGAAAATGAGTCGGTCCTGGTATTGGAGGGCTCGGTAAACATCCGCGATCTGGAAGCCGAATACGGTTTGACGCTGCCGCGCGATGCCGGATTCGAAACGCTGGCAGGGTTCATTCTTGCTCGCCTGCAACGCATTCCGAAACTGCGCGATTCCTTCGAATACGAAGGCCGCCGCTACACGGTCGAAGAGATAGAAGGCCACCGCATTGCCCGGGTAAGGATCGAAAAAACAGCCAAGGCTCAAAGCGAAGCCGAACCAGCCAAACAAACCGGCGACTAGAACCGAGAACTGAGAACTGAGAACGGTACTCCAACGCGTCCTCTACACCCTCCCGGTCATCTGGCTGGTGGTTTCGATCGTCTTCCTGCTGATTCACCTCGTTCCCGGAGACCCGATCGCCCAGATGCTCGGTGAAGGCGCGCCCCCCGCCGACATGTCCGCAATCCGTCACGCCTACGGCCTCGACCTTCCCCTCGGCGAACAATACATTCGCTACTGGGCCGGCGTCGTCCACGGAGACTTCGGACGTTCCATCCGGTACAACGACAGCGTCGCGCACATGCTCGTGCAGCGCTACCCGTACACGTTTGAACTGACGGTCGCGGCCCTTTTCATCGCGATCATACTTTCGTTCCCCGCTGGGGTCTATTCCGCCCAGCACCCCAACCGCTGGAAAGACCGAACCATCTCTGTCGTGAGTCTGTTTGGCCTGTCATTTCCCAACATCGCGCTCGGCCCCATACTGATCATTATTTTCGCCATCAAGTTCGGATGGTTACCCGTCTCCGGGGCAGGAGGCATCGAACACCTGATTCTCCCGGCAATTACCATGGGGGGCTCCATGGCCGCGATCCTCACACGCATGGTGCGCACCTCCATGCTCGAGGAACTCAACCAGGACTACATCCGCACCGCCCGTGCCAAAGGCCTGCCCGAGCGCACGGTCGTCTATCGCCACGCTCTACGCAACGCCATGATCCCAGTGCTGACCGTATTAGGATTGCAATTCGGAGCGTTACTGGCGGGCGCCATCGTGACCGAAACCATCTTTTCCTGGCCCGGCATCGGACGCCTCACCATCCAGGCCATCAGCGCCCGCGATTACTACTTGGTGCAAGGCTGCATCCTCGCGATCGGGCTGACCTACGTCGCCGTGAACTTCTTGACCGACGTGCTCTACTCCGTTGCAAACCCCAGAATCCGGCAGTAGCTGGCTCCGATTTGCCACTCATCTTCGCATCGCCGCCACGACAAATCATTTCTGCCGACGGTTGAGCTCTTCCAGGTTTTGTTTGAGTTGTTCCAGCTTTTGTCCCGCTTCCCCCAGCTTGCCTTCGGCGGTGAGTCGCTGATAATCGGCCAGGTCTTTAGCCGCTCCGGAAATGAGAGCGTTGAGATCCGCGCCAGGCTTGGTTGTAGCTGCCGGAGCGTTGGAGATCTCCTGAATGCCGGGATTTGCCGTCAACGACGAGACCTCGTTGCCGAACATCGCGCTCATCGCAGCATTGAAAGTTGGACCGTAGACGAGCCGGTCTTGCAGTGCGAGCACCACCAGGCGCAGTTCGGGCATCGGACTCTGTTGGGCCTGGAGATAGATGGGTTCGGCATACAGGAGCGCCTTGCCGCAGGGGATCACGAGCAGAGTTCCGCGGCGAACGTGTGAGCCCTGCTGGTTCCACAGAGTCAATTGTCCGGAAAGCTGGGCATTCTGATCGATGCGGGCTTCGATCTGCAGCGGACCGTCGACCAACCTGGTTTTCGGAAAGTCGTAGACGACGGAGGTTCCATAGTGCTCGCCATCGCTGCGCCCAGCGATCCATCCGATCAAGTTGTTGCGACTGGCTGGGGTGAAGGGAAGGATGTTGACGAATTCCACACTGCTTTCGCCGGGCAGTTTCATCAGAACGAAATTGGGCTCCATGGCGTTCGTGGTTTGCTCCCCTGATCCGCTCAACCCAACTTCGGTAGCCACTGTCCAGAGGTCTTCGCGGTTATAGAACACCTCCGGATCGGTCATGTGATACAGCGCATACACGGCGGCCTGCATTTTGAGCAGCAACTCCGGGTAGCGAACGTGTTTGTGCAATGCAGCCGGCATGGCCGAGGCATCTTTGAACAGCGATGGAAAAACCTGGCGATACGCGTTGATGATGGGATCTTGCGGATCGAAGACGTAAAACGTCGTTGTGCCATCGTAAGCGTCGACGACCACTTTGACACTATTCCGCATGTAATTCACGGAATTCCCGTTCTGCAGATAGTGGCTGGAATAAGGATAACTATCCGACGTCGTGTACGCGTCGAGCATCCAGAAAAGCCGGCCATCATCGGAGATCACAATGTAAGGGTCGGGTTCGTACGTCAGAAAAGGAGCGAGAGCCGTGACGCGGTCGCCCACGCTGCGCCGCATGAGAAGCCGGCTTTGCGGAGTAATGTCGTCACTGAAGGGAAGTTTCGTTAAATCTCCTTCATTCATGGCGACGAGGATACGGCGCAAAAATCCGTCAAGCGCGATGCCGCCTGTGCCTTGGTACTCGGTCAGATTGTTGGTCTGGCCCTGGGGAAAATTGAACTCCTGTTGCTTGGTCTTGACGTATACGTCGTTGCTGGTGAGCTCTCCGAAATAGATTTCCGGGCGCTTCACCTGGATGCTCGACACAGTGCTTTGCACGGGCATGTTGCTCAAAATCAGGGTGGGCAGGCCTTCGGGAGTGAATCCATTCACCGGATTCATGGTGATGCCGTAGCCGTGTGTATAGATCAGCCTTTCGTTGATCCAGTTGCGGCTGCTCTCAGGAAGCTTGGCGACGCTTAACTCGCGCGTGGCCAGCATGACTTGGCGCACATTGCCATCGATCTCGTAGCGGTCAATGTCGATGTCGGGAAAATCGTAATAAGTACGAATCTCCTGAATCTGCCGAAGAGTATCCTGCAGCGCGCGCCAGTCCCACAGCCGGATGTTCTGGAGCGTAGCCTGATTATTGGCCGCATCGGTGGCTTCCACGGAAACCTCAGCCGGGAACTCATGACGCGAGACTCGATCCAACCCGTACGCTTGCCGGGTCAGCTCGATATTGTGCGAGATATACGGTCGCTCCCGGTCCAGTTCATTGGGCTTCACGATAAAGCTGCCCACGTACCAGCCAACGATTTGCACGGCGATATAGCAAACGACGGCGGGAACCGCTGCCATCGCCAGCCAGCGCACGCGCGGTGCGGATACGACATTGAGAAGGGCGATCACTGCGCCCACCACCAGGGCCGCGCAAATAACAAGCAGTCCGGGCAACGTGATGTGCGCATCGGTATAGGAAACGCCGCTGAAGATCGTGTGTTCCTCAAAGAGCGCTCCGAAGCGGCTCAAATAGACTTGCAGAGCGATGACCAGCAGCAGGAAAGCCAGAGCGATCGATACTCCGCGCCAGGAGGATGGAATGGATCGCCCGCGATACGCGGATAAGAGATGGAACGCACCTGTGATCAGAACAAAGAAAAGCGCAACCACGAGACCAATGATCGCGATGGTCAGCAGCCAGCCCGCGATCAGCTGCCATGCCGGAAGCGTGAACAGATAAAAATGGAGCGGCCGGCCAAAAATGGGATCGCGCATCGAGCCGGGGCTTCCTTGTGCGTACCAGTACAACGCGAAGGTCGACCACTCCTCCATCATCCCGGCGCCCGTTGCCAGGGCTATCACAACGAAAACCAGTCGCGCGACGAAATTCATGATCCGCTTCACTGGCAACTTGACCGGTTGACGGCCGATGAAAATGACCCCGCCGTCCAGCAAGTCTGGCTGGTATGCCTGCCTGAGGGCAAGAAACCATCCATAGAGAACTAGAAATGTTGCCGCGAAAAAAATCGCGAATACCGACCACTGCAGGCTCAGAGTTCTACGATAAACGCTTTCATATCCGAGCGAGCCGTACCAAAGGAGGTTGACGTAGTACGACAGGGCCGTCCCGCTCCCGAACATGAGAAAAACAACTAAGGCAAGAATTATCAGAAAGCGGCGGCGGCGCTGGGGCGGACGGCTGCGCCAATCGATGGAGTCATGCATTACGCAATTTCGCTTTGATCATTTTTTCTCTGTTTTCAACCTGAGTCATTGTACTGCCTGGAATCGACCTTTGCGGGAGAAGTTCTTCGGAGGCGATGCCCGAAAGTTCGACGTCGCACTCAACAAACATCGAATCCCAGGCGATTGTGAGCGGGTGGAAAGTCCTCGCTCATCCCAAACAAAAACGGACGCGAGTCATTTCAACTCCCGCGTCCGCTTCTAATTCAGAACCGAAACTTACGCTGCCTGCATCATTTTTTTCATCCGCTCTTTCATATCCTGCGGCGAAACATCCTCTACGTGCGTTGCGATGCCCCACAGATGGCCGAACGGGTCCTGGATGAAGCCCGTGCGGTCGCCGTAGAACTGATTCTCGACTGGTTTCAGGATCTTCGCGCCTTCTGCAGACGCGCGTTTCACCACCTCATCCACGTTGGGAAGATAGACATAGAGACTGACCGGACTAGCGCCGATCGTCGCTGCGCTGGTGTGTCCCTGACCCATGCTGGGATTTTCGTCCGCCAGCATGATATGGGAGTTGCCGATCTTGAGTTCCGCATGGCCGACTTTGCCGTCGGGACCAGGCATCCGAACAGTTTCCGTCGCGCCAAAGACATTCTTGTAGTATTCAATCGCCTGTGCAGCACCCTTGACTACGAGGTAAGGTGTAACGGAGTTGTAGTCTTTCGGAATATACGAGACTTTGCTCACGATTTCCTCCTTTGAAATGTTGGCTGAAGGTTGGAGGTTACGGCTCGCATGGAGAGAACCATGCGGTCAGGACTTTCTTTTATAAGAACACATTTGCTGTTCTCGCTCAAGAGCCGATGAATTAAGATTTCTGCGCACGATGTCCGCTGCCGCCATCGCATTCCGCCGCCGAATCGCAGGCCACGCTCGCCATAATCCGCTCGCCGCGATCGGAGTGGTGCTGGTTACAATCTTCATCATCTTCGCCCTGTTCGCACCCTTTATAGCGCCCCAGGATCCTGCATTGATCGACCTGCCGTCGCGGCTCGATTCGGTTTCTCATGCCCACTGGTTCGGCACCGACGAACTTGGCCGCGACATCCTGTCGCGCGTAATCTACGGCGCGCGCATCTCCATGCTGGTCGGCAGTTGTGTCGTAGCGACTTCCCTGGCCTTGGGCCTGATCATCGGTTCGGTCGCCGGATACTACGGCGGTACTATCGATCGCTTCGTGAACATTGTCCTGATCAACGCCTTTCTGTCTTTCCCGGGAATTCTGATTGCGATTGCCTTCGTGGCGTTTCGAGGCCCAGGAATCTTCAACCTGGTCGTCGCTTTATCGCTTGGAGGCTGGGTCGGCTACGCGCGCCTGGTGCGCGGCCAAGTGCTTGCCGCTCGCGAGAGGGAATTTGTGGAAGCTGCCCGCGCGCTGGGCGCCAGCGACCCGCGGATCATCGTGCGCCATATCTTGCCCAATATCATTCAGCCGGTAATTGTGCAGGCGGCAATTGGCATGGCCGGAGCGATTCTGGCCGAAGCAACGATGAGTTTCTTAGGCCTCGGCGTACCACCCCCGACCGCAAGCTGGGGAACGATGCTCAACGACGGCCGCAGCTACTTGTTCAGCGCGCCGCATTTGATTGTCTTTCCAGCGATGGCGGTAATGCTGGCCGTGCTGAGCTTTAACTTCATCGGCGATGCGCTGCGCGATTATCTCGATCCGCGGTCCCGAATCGAAGCCGGAATCTAAAAGCCGGTTCCAAGCCCCTCAAGACAAGGGAAATACATTTCTTGACATGAATTGCAAATTGCAATATAAATATCTCGATTTGAAATATAGCAGCGGAGCGCAGCAAAGGTGAGGCTCGGCGAGAAAATCCGGTATTTGCGCGAGGTCGAGGGGTCGCTCCGGGGGTTCGGCCGGCCCATGACGCAGTTGGAACTGGTGCGGGCGATCCGCAAGGAACTGGGGAAAGGCATCAGCCAGTCGTACTTGTCGCAGATTGAAAACGGATCGCGTCCGCACATGACGCAATCGTCGAGGGCGCAGTTGGCGAAGTTTTTCAAGGTGCATCCCGGGTTTCTCGTGGATGATCCGGAGGGCTATCACACCGAGCTGACTTCGGACCTGCGCACGGTGGAAGGGCAGATTGACGTATGGCTGTTGCAAGGGTCGGAACGGTTCGCGAGCGATCCCGAGATCAGCAATGTGCTGATCAAGGCGGCGCGGGAGAAAGACACGCGGCGTTCGCTGCTGCTGCTGGGCGCGATCCTGGACACACCGGGATTGGCGGAAAGGCTGCTGGAGGCGCTGCGGCCTGAACTGGCCCCGAATCGCAATCATCGCCACGCAGGGGAAGGGAGGGGAATCCGATGACCGTAGCAAGATTGGATTGGTCTGATTTTTACCTGATCTGTTTCGCGATCGGCTTCTGCTTCAGTTTCTTCTCTTTCGTGTTTGGAGGCTCACGATTCGGGCGGCTGCATCTGCCGCACTTTCATGGCCACGCAGTGCCGCACGTGCCAGTCGCGCATGGTCCGGCAGCGCCGTCTGGAGCGCATGCGCCGGCAGGTCCCACGCAAGCCGGTGGAGCGGTGAAGTCTGTACGCGGCGGCGGTGTGTCGCCGTTTAATCCTCCATCACTCGCTGCGTTTCTGGCTTGGTTTGGAGGAACGGGATATCTGCTGACCCGCTTCTCGACGGTTTGGGTTGGGTTCGGACTGATACTGGCGATCGTCAGCGGAGTAGTGGGCGGAGCGATTATTTTCTTCTTCCTGAGCCGGGTGCTGATCTCGGAAGACGAGAACATGGATCCCGCTGATTACGACATGGTTGGGGTGCTCGGCAAGCTTTCCGTCTCGATTCGAGCAGGCGGGACGGGCGAGTTGCTGTACTCGCAGATGGGAACGCGCCGCGTGTGCGGAGCCCGCAGCGAAGATGGCGGCGCGATTTCAAAAGGTACGGAAGTGGTCGTGACGCGCTATGAGAAGGGAATTGCTTACGTTCGATTGTGGAGTGAGATGTCGGGTGAGGATGAAGCCCCAGCCGGTACTTCGGTGCACGAATGAAAATTCCCGCATTTCGCAACACGTCGAGACGTGGGATATCCAAGGGCCTGGAGTAATTGAATGGATCGCGACTGGTTCAAATCGCTGGTTTGCCTGATGTGGATCGGGCTTCCGCTCAGCGCCCTCGAATACTGGAGCGCGTGGGATCGCTTACCGCTGCGGATGGCCGTGCACTTTGACATCAATTGGCAGCCGAACGGGTACACCTCGCGAGAAGGCGCGCTGATGCTGGGGCTGGGAATCATGGGATTCCTGTTGATCGTTGGCACCTTCGGAGCCCTGGTCGCGCACGCGCTGAAGACGAGCGCCGCGGCGTGGGCGCTGCTTGTGGTCTTTTATGTGACCTTAGGAGTTTGCTGGTACGGGAATCATTCCATCATCCGGTTCAACCTGAGCGCCGCGCAAGTTCCGCACGTGGTCAGGTGATCGACACGGCGAAGAAAACAGAAGCAAGTGGATCGATACGGCATTCGTAACAGGAGGCGTTATGTTCGAAGGAATTTCCAATGTGGTGGTGATTTGGATCTTTGTTGGCTTGGGAGTCATGGTCATCCTGTTCCTTATGAGCGGAATGGCCAGGCTCTATCGAAAAGCGGGGCCGCATGAAGCGCTCATCGTGTATGGGCTTGGCGGAACGCGCGTGGTGAAAGGCCATGGCACGCTGGTGCTGCCCATGGTGCAGGTCTGTCGCGGGCTCTCGCTGGAATTGATGTCGTTCGACGTGGCTCCGCAGCAGGATCTCTATACCAAGCAAGGCGTTGCGGTGACGGTCGAAGCAGTCGCGCAGATCAAGGTGAAGTCTGACGACGAATCGATTCGCACCGCTGCCGAGCAGTTCCTGACCAAGACCGACCAGGAGCGCGAAGGGCTCATCCGTTTGGTGATGGAAGGCCACTTGCGCGGCATCATTGGGCAACTCACGGTCGAAGAGATCGTGAAGCAGCCGGAGATGGTTTCCGACCGCATGCGCTCCACGTGCGCCGATGACATGAACAAAATGGGGCTGGAAGTGATCTCGTTCACGATCAAGGAGGTGCGCGACAAGAACGAATACATCACCAACATGGGACGTCCGGACGTCGCGCGCATCAAGCGTGATGCCGACGTGGCGGCGGCGGAAGCCGATCGTGATACAGCCATAAAGCGCGCCCTGGCGCAACGGGAGTCGGCTGTTGCCAAGGCGCAGGCTGATCAGGAGCGCGTGTTGGCTGAGACCTTGTCCTTGGCCAAGCAGGCGGAGGCACAGCGTGATCTCGAAGTGAAAAAGGCGCAATTCCTCGAAGTCACCAAGCGGCAGCAGGCGCAGGCCGACAAGGCTTACGACATCCAGACCAACATCATGCAGCAGCAAGTGATCGCGGAGCAGGTGAAGGTGCAGCAGGTCGAGAAAGAGCAACAGGTCAAAGTGCAGGAGGCGGAAATCAATCGCCGCGAGAAAGAGCTGATCGCAACTGTGCTCAAGGGCGCCGAGATCGAGCGTCAGAGAATCGAAACCCTGGCGGCAGCCGAGAAGCAGCGCCTGATCGCGGAAGCCGAGGGACAGGCCTCCTCGATTCGCGCACAAGGCGAAGCCGAAGCCGAGATCATCTTCAAGAAAGGCGAGGCGGAAGCCAAAGCGATGAACGTGAAGGCGGAGGCTTATCAGGAGTACAACCAGGCCGCGGTGATCGACAAGCTGTTTACCAGCATGCCGGAAGTGGTGAAGGCGTTAGCCAGTCCGCTAGCGAACGTCGACAAGATCACCATCGTTTCCACCGGCAATGGCGATGCATCCGGGATGAACAAGATTACCGGCGACATCGCCAAGATGGCGGCACAAGTGCCGGCGCTGTTCGAAACGCTTTCGGGGATGCCGTTTTCGGACTTGCTGAGCAAGGTGCGGCAGATTGGCGACAAGGCGTTGAAACCGGCCGATCCGTCGAAGAACTAGCGAGGGGTCACAAACGCGGCTGCCGGCATTCTGATACGGTTCCCGGATGCCGGTAGCCGAGAAGTGCAAGCGAGGAGGTTATGGAAAGCAAGTCGAAACATACGGGCTTGGGGATTGCGTTGGGCGCGGCGCTGGGTGCGGTGTTCGGAGTGGTGGCGGGACATATGGGTGTTTGGTTGGCGGTTGGAGTGGCGATCGGGGTCGCGCTTGGGGCTTCGTTTCACAGAAAACCGGTGGACTGTCCGCAATGCGAAGAACTTCACCGCATGCACGGAGCGGAGAGACGGTAGCTATGTCGTACGAGCGGAACACAAGGTCCCTTGACTTCGCGGACTCGCAAGCGTCGCAATTCCGCTCCGCCCGGGATGACAGTTCTAACTAAAGAATTTTCGAGAGAGGAGTTTTTTTATGGCACTACTGGAGCGGGTTTCCACGTTGGTTCGGGCGAATTTGAACGACCTGATTGATAAGGCCGAAGAACCGGAAAAAATGATCAAGCAGGTTGTGCTGGATATGCAGAACCAGCTCTTACAGGTGAAGACGCAGGTGGCGATTGCCATTGCGGATCAGCATCTGCTCGAGAAGAAGCAAAAAGAGAACGAAGAAAAAGTGGCGGAGTGGATGCGCAAGGCGGAACTTGCCGTGGATAAGAAAGAGGACGACCTGGCACGCGCTTCCTTGCAGCGTGTCGAAAGCTATCGCGAACTCAGCGAGAACTTCACCCAGCAGGTAAACGACCAGAAAGCGCAGGTAGAGAATCTGAAATCTGCTTTGCGGCAACTGGAGCAGAAACTGACCGAGGCGCAGGCCAAGGCTGACGTACTGCTGGCGCAGCATCGCCGGGCACGCGCGGTGAGCAAGGCGAGCGATGCGCGGCTCGCGATTGGCGACAATTCGAAAGCGGCAGCGTTCGATCGCATGAAGAACAAAGTTGCGCGCTCGGAGGCAGTCAGCCAGGCAAAGTCGCAGATCGCAGCCGACAACATTGACGATCGGCTGGCTGCGCTGGAGAAGGAAGATCGCATCGAACAGTTGCTGGCGGAGCTCAAAGCGAAGCGGGGCGCATAACTCGCCCGTCAGCGGGCGCGTCTGGCAAAAGTGTACTTCGATGAAGGTTGCTGGTTACAGCCCTACTCTCGTAACTGGCCGGAGGCTTTGTGAGCAAAAACAGGTTGTTTGCCGTGGTGGGTTCCCTGTGTTTGGCCGCTGGATCTATCGTAAGGCTTTGGACGCATGGCGGCTCGGCACACTTTGCTTCCAGCTTCCTGATTGGGTTTGCTCTCGTGATACTGATTGCAGCGGTCAGGACGAAGTCAGCGACACCATCCAGATGAGCGACTGGCCAGCCGATCCTTTCACGGTGACCGGCAATGGCGCGCTGAATGTCTCGAATTTTCACTTCAACACCAATAGCCCGTGTTTCGTATCGGGGGAGACGGAGAGTGGAGGGTTCTCGCTAAGCGGGAATTTCAACGGCGACGTGACCGGCAGCTTTAATATGACGGTAAAGTCGGGAGCTCCGGCGGGCGACACGCTGAATCTGACGGGCACCGCGACGGGAAACACGATTACCGGTCACTGGCAACTCACGGGTGGGAGCGGTTGCAGAGGATCGGGTGTGTTTATGATGACGAAGATGTGAGGCCGTTCTCCTGGAACCCGCGGTTGCTTCAGGCCGGGCTTGGAGCGCAGAACTTCCTGGGCTTGCATCCATTGACTCCGGTGCCCGCATCTCTCTATTCTCATGGATTGATTCCAATTCAAGGAAGGGCTATGAAGAAGCTTGCAGTCGGAGTGTTGTTGGGTTTGGCTATCATTCTCAGTAGTTGCGCGACCAGCACGGTGAATCCCCAGATCGTAACGTCGACGGCGGGGGACTGGGAGGGCGTGCTGCTTGGCGGTACCCAAGATGCCAGCAAGCTGAATTTCGTAATTGTATTTAGCTCCATCAATATCAACGGCTACGGCATTAAACCCCTCACGATCACAAATTTCAATTTCTTGAATAACACCTCCTGTTTCCCGGTTCCAAAAGGAGTCACCGGACAACCGGTGTCGGGCACTGCCAATCTGACCACGAATAACGCCAATCAGGTTTCCGGGCAAATCATCATCACAGTGACTTCGGCGCCGCCGGCTAACAGCACGCTTATCCTGACGAGCGATGCGCTTTCCGGTACCAACAGCAACGGGAATATGACTGCCGGAGCAGTGACCGGAACATGGACCCTGACCAGCAGCAGTCCCACTTGTCCCCCGGTGCCCAAAAGCGTCAACGCTACCTTCACGCTGTGCCAGAACGCAACCACCTGCACGGTCATCTAGGTAAATCTTCCGCTACGGAATTTCACGGATAACGCTTTTTGGGATTTCAGCCGCCATCTGCGTAATTCGGCCGACAATCTGAGATTTTGGAAGGACGGCAGCTTCGCCGCGGTACGGCATGAACGTCGGCATTGCGGTGAGAATATCGCGACCGAAACGTAATCGGCGGAAATTTTACTGGCGGTAGTTGAGAGTGCGTATGTCGTTCGTCGGGGCCCGGATGGCGCATTCGTCCAGCAAAGCCGAAAAACCCACCTTGGCCTTGTGGCCGAGGTGGGCTTTCCGATTCCGGGGACTGTTCGAATCCTATGCGGACGGAACGGCTTCCCGCATCGGCTTTGGGGTCGCGGCCTGCTTAATCCGCATGCCGTAAAACGACTTGTATACGAAAAAGAACGATGCCAGGAAGAAAGCCAGCGCCAAGACGTTCGTGAGCGTAGCGCTGTTAGCAGATAGCGATACGGCTAATTCAACGGCCAACAAGCCAAATAGTGTTGTGAACTTGATGACCGGGTTCAGCGCTACAGACGACGTATCCTTGAACGGATCGCCGACGGTGTCGCCGATCACAGTTGCCGCGTGCAGTTCCGTGCCTTTCTGTTTCAGTTCGACTTCAACAATTTTCTTGGCGTTATCCCAGGCGCCGCCGGCGTTGGCCATAAAGATCGCCTGATACAAGCCGAAGATCGCGATCGAGATCAGATAGCCGATGAAGAAGAACGGCTCAATGAAAGCGAAAGCGAGGGTTGCGAAGAATACGGCGAGGAAGATGTTGAGCATGCCTTTTTGCGCGTACTGCGTGCAGATGGCGACTACCTTCTTACTGTCGGCAACTGAGGCTTTCTCAACCCCTTCAAGCCGGATATTTGCCTTGATGAACTCGACGGCGCGATATGCGCCGGTGGTAACGGCCTGCGTAGCGGCTCCCGTGAACCAGTAGATCATAGCGCCGCCGGTGATCAGACCAAGGAAGAATGGGGCATGCAAGAGCGAAAGCTTGTCCACGTTGGCCGTCAGGCCACTGGTTAGGGCCATGATGATGGAGAAAATCATGGTGGTCGCGCCGACGACGGCTGTACCGATCAGCACCGGCTTGGCAGTGGCTTTGAACGTGTTGCCGGCGCCGTCGTTGGCTTCGAGCAGGTGCTTGGCGCGCTCAAAGTCGACGGTTTGGTTGAAGTCTTTCTTGATCTCTGCCTCGATGTTCGGGACCTGCTCGATCAGCGACAACTCGTAGACGGATTGCGCATTGTCTGTGACCGGCCCGTAAGAGTCGACGGCGATCGTGACCGGGCCCATGCCAAGGAATCCGAATGCGACCAAGCCGAAGGCGAAGACGGCCGGAGCCAACATGCCGGCGGCTACGGCGAGTCCCATGTTGCTCATGTAATAGGCGACCGCCATCAGGATCATCATGGAGAGGCCAAGATAGTATCCGGAGAAGTTTCCCGCAACGAATCCCGACAGAATGCCTAGAGACGCTCCGCCTTCTTGAGCCGAAACAACGACTTCCTTCACGTGCCGCGATTCGACCGACGTGAAGACCTTCACCAGTTCGGGGATGATCGCACCCGCCAGCGTGCCGCAGGAGATGATGGTCGCCAGCTTCCACCATTGCGAGCCATCGTCGCCGAGGCTCGGGATGACGTAGTAGGACACGAGATACGTGAGTGCGATAGACACAATTGAAGTGATCCAGACCAGCGAGGTGAGTGGAGACTCGAAATTCATCTCGTTAGCCGAGCCGTATCTGCTTTTCGCGATCAGGCTGTTGAGGAAGTAGGATCCCGAGCTGGAAACCAGCATCATGACGCGCATCACGAAAATCCAAACCAGCAACTGCACCTGAACCGTCGGACTTTTCACTCCAAGCAGAATGAAGGTGATCAGCGCGACACCGGTTACGCCGTAGGTTTCAAAGCCGTCGGCGGAGGGGCCGACCGAGTCGCCGGCGTTGTCGCCCGTGCAATCGGCGATCACCCCGGGATTGCGGGCATCATCCTCTTTAATCTTGAAGACAATTTTCATCAGATCCGAACCGATGTCAGCGATCTTGGTGAAGATGCCTCCGGCAATACGTAGAGCCGCCGCGCCCAGCGATTCGCCAATAGCAAAGCCAATGAAGCAGGGGCCGGCGTAGTCTCCCGGAACGAAGAGGAGAATGAAGAGCATGATGATGAGCTCGACGGAGATCAGCATCATGCCGATGCTCATGCCGGCCTCAAGCGGGATCTGGTAGACGGGATAAGGCTTGCCAGGGAGAGAAGCGAATGCGGTCCGCGAATTGGCGAAGGTGTTGACGCGGATGCCGAACCAGGCCACGCCATAGCTACCCGCGATGCCAACGAGACTGAATCCTAAAATGATCAGCACGCGGCCGGCTTCCATGTGCTGCAATAGGCCGAAATACAAAAGAATAATAACGGCGATAAACGCCCAGAGCAGGAGAATGAACCTCCCCTGAGTGAACAGGTAGGTCTTGCAAGTCTCGTAGATCAGTTCCGAGATCTCGCGCATGGCGCGGTGCACAGGCAGGTTCTTGAGCCGCATGTAAATTGCAAGGCCGAATACCAGTCCCGCCACGCAGAACGCGATGCCAATCATCAGCAATTTGTGGCCATTAATTGCGCCATTGAAGAAGCTGACTTGAGAGAGATCGGGCAGTTTCAAGGACGCTTCGCCGCCCGCGGCCTCGCTGGGCTGCGCGCACGCGGCGGTCGCGCCAACGGTCAGCAGCGCGGCCAAACAGATAATTTTATGGGCCACGCGGCGGGTGTTAAACGCAGCTGTGGCAAGCCAGGTAGGCATAAATCCTCCGCAACTAAGACGATTTTTAGGAATGTACAAACGTGTTTCGATACATCCTCCAGAAGTTTTGAACTTCCGGAATTCCCAACACGCTTCCACCGCAAGACCTAAGGAGTGATGAAGCTTGGCCGCGTCGGAGTTTGCGCCGGGCGCAATCAAGCGCCGCTAATGGAATGGAGAAATAAGTCTCCAGACCCGACGACCCTGCGCAAAACGGGCATTTATAACACGTCGGATAGGCAGGGTCAAACGCAGAGGCGCGTTCCCGGAATGTGCATTCCCAAAGTGGGAGAAGCCCTGTTATCTGCTATGGACAGGATCATAGATTCTGCTAGCGTCCTAAGACCGTCGCAGCGTACATGGCGTCCAGCAAGTCCTGGGAATGACCATCATAGTCCTGATCGAGGGCCCACATGAAGGTTCCACCGAGACCACGGTCCCAATCGGAATACCACACGCGCATGTAGGTAGAGAAGGCGTCGTCGTACGTGACGTAGCCGTCGCTGCCGTCACTGCGGAGCATGTAGGGGACCATCGCCCTCGGATCGTAGGTTGTGTACCACCCGTGCTTATTGATCCGCCGCTTTAGATCTGTACCGTAGGTTACTGTGAGCACAGTGTCGTCACAGGCTCCGTCGGCCGTGTAGGCGGCATTCGGACACAATCCGAAAAGCTGGTTGATGTTCGTGTATTCGTAGCCGTAGAAGGGCGTGCCCATATTCAACTGTTTGGCGGGAACGTGTTTGAGAAAAATATCAGCGGCGTCTTTGACGCTGCCGCCGGGCTGGCACTCCCATGGCGCGGGATCCTTAGAGTCCCAAAAGATGGGTGAATTGAGTTGCCCGTAGGCAGTCCAGGGACCGGCGCAGTCATACATCATGACGTTGAAATAATCGAGAGACAACTGAAGGTGTTTCAGGTCGTACCCGTAACCGCCCCAGGGTGCGACATCGATGGAGAGTGTGTAATCCGCCTTGGAATTGCGGAGCAGGTCCATCAGCTTTACCAGCAAGCGGCGGTCCGCGGTGGTTTCAGGGTATTCCCAATCTACGTCTACTCCGTCGTAGTGATACTGATGGGCGAATGCCGCGATATTGTCCACCAGACTTTGCACAGATCCGCTTGTCTCCAAACCGGCGAAGTCGCCTCCGAGCAGCAGAAGAACTCGCACCGCAGCGGCGTGGGCGCGATTATTGAGTTCCGGCTCAATGAATCCATCGGGCACAGAGAGGCTTCCATCCGCGTTAAACGAAATTCCCGCATGATTGATGTGTGTGAGCTTCTGGTAGGGAATCTCGGCATGAGTGTAGGGTGGCGTCTGATACTTGCTCCAGTAACCATAATCGCCGACGATTCGCTTGGGCAGATGATGGCGTGAAGGTTCCTGGCCGTAAACGAGGCAAGAAGCGACTACGAGAGCCAGGGATAGAGTGCGGCTGAACCAGAGCAACATGGACGAACCTCCGGGAAACAAGACGCGCGGAAATGAAGCGCCGGAAGCGGCGTTCCGCGTGGAGACCGCGAATTCTACCATGCACGGGGGCCGGAGTTCTGCTGCAAAATTCGGCTGCCCGGCGGTTTCTAATGGAGTTCGACACTCATATTCAGATTGTGTGCCACGAACGCCCACTCGTCAGCGGTTTCGTCGATGATTTTGGAAATCGGCTTCCCTCCTCCGTGACCGGCCTTGGTTTCAATGCGGATCAACACGGGCGCGGGCCCAGCCTGATCGGCCTGCATGGTCGCGGCGAACTTGAAGCTGTGACCTGGTACGACACGGTCATCGTGATCGGCGGTGGAAATGAGGGTCGGGGGGTATTTCGTTCCCGGTTTGAGGTTATGGAGTGGCGAATATGCGTAGAGCCATTTGAAATCTTCCGCGTTGTCGGAAGATCCGTAGTCGGAAGTCCAGGCCCAGCCGATAGTGAATTTCTGAAAGCGCAGCATGTCCATGACTCCGACCTCTGGCAGTGCCGCACCAAACAGATCGGGTCGCTGGGTGAGAGCCGCGCCCATGAGCAGGCCGCCGTTGCTGGCGCCCTCGATTGCAAGCTTGGGAGTGGAGGTGTACTTGTTGCTGATCAGCCATTCGGCTGCGGCGATGAAGTCATCAAAAACGTTCTGCTTATGCGCCTTGGTACCCGCGAGGTGCCATTCTTCGCCGTACTCACCGCCGCCGCGCAGGTTGGGCTGCGCGTAGATGCCGCCCATTTCCAGCCAGACGATGTGGGGCACGGAAAAATAAGGCGTCAGAGATATATCGAATCCACCATAGGCGTAGAGCAGTGCCGGGTTCTGGCCATCGAGCTTGATGCCTTTCTTGTGCGTGATGAACATGGGGACGCGGGTGCCATCTTTGCTGTGATAGAAAACCTGCGTTGTCTCATACTTAGTCGGATCGAAATCGACTTTGGGCTGGCGGAATATAAAGCTCTTTCCACTCGTTGGCTCGTAGCGATAAATCGTGGTGGGAGAGATGAAGCTGGTGAAGGCGTAGAACGTCTCTTTGTCCTTGCGCTTGCCGGAAAATCCGGCGGCTGTTCCGATGCCCGGCAGATCCACGTTGCGCAGGAACTTGCCTTTGAGGTTATACACGCGGACTTCGGTGCGCGCGTCCTTGAGATAGGTCAACAGGAATTTGTCATCTACAACGCTGGCTTCTTCCAGCTTGTCCGCACTCTGGGGAACGATGTTTTTCCAGTTCGAGCGCTCAGGATGGCGCGTATCGATGGCGATCAGGTGCCCGCGAGGAGCTTCGAGATCAGTTTGAATCCAGAAGATGGGGCCGTCGTTGTTGATGAAGCTGTATTTTGCATCGAAGTCGTCGAGCAGTTTGATTACCGGGGCGTCGGGCTGCGTAAGGTCTTTGTAGTAAAGACGATTCCTGGGCGAGGTGCCCTGCCAGACTGTGATGATCAGGTACTGACCGTCATCCGTTACGGCACCGGAGAATCCCAGTTCCTTATTATCGGGACGTTCGTAAATCATCTTGTCTTCGGATTGAGGCGTGCCCAGGCGGTGGAAATAGAGCTTCTGGAAATAGTTAGCCTCGCGCAGGGCAGCCTCTTTGGGCTCGTCGTAACGGCTATAGAAAAAACCTTTGTCGTCTTTTGTCCAGGATGCGCCGGAAAATTTTACCCACTTAATGTCATCCGGAAGATCCTTGCCGGTGGAAACATCGCGCACGTGCCATTCCTGCCAGTCTGACCCGGAGGCCTCAGTTCCGTAGGCCATCAGCTTGCCATCGTCGGTGATTGCATTCCCGGAGAGCGCCACTGTGCCATCGGATGAGAATGAGTTCGGATCGATCAGCAAGCGCGGTTCGGCATTCAAAGACTCGGCAACGAGAACCACGTTCTGATTCTGCAGTCCGGTATTGTGGGTGTAGAAGTAGCGTCCACCCTCCTGCTCGGGAACCGTGAAGCGCTCGTAATTCCACAGCTTCAGCAGACGTTCGCGGATCGCACCACGATACGGGATCTGGTCGAGATAGCTGAACGTCAGCTTGTTCTCGGCTTCAACCCAGTCGTGGGTATCGGCGGAGTCGGTATCTTCCAGCCAGCGGTACGGATCGGCGATTTTTACTCCGTGATAGTCGTCGACCTGTTCAACCGTCTTCGCTCTGGGGTAAACGAGTGGAATGCCATCAGTCTGAGCTGCAAGAATGCCGGCTAACGAGACGAACAAGATCAGCGGAAACGAGGATGTAGCGCGGACGGGAAAGCGCATGAACACTCCCAAGTCGGAAGGATCAGATTTTCGTCAACCAAAAAGGATTAGCCCGGTTGAAGCGCGGTGTCAAGCGCTGCGGAAGGGAGGTGCGGGAATGTCTAATTTGGATTGCTGTTGCTCATGGGATTGTCGCTTTTGATGAGCACCCATGTCGTGACGCCGATGACGGCAGCCCCGCCAATACCCACGGCCCAAGGGGAATTCAACAGTCCACCTTGGGCACCCGGAGCCGTATCTCCGGCGCGGCGCTTTTTGCTGCTCCGCTTCCCTCCGTTCTCATCGGGAAGATTTTCATCGCGGGTCGTTTGCTGGCCTTGGGCAAGCGTGAAGACTTCTTTCCCGTAGGTGACGGTGAGGTCACCCTTACGTGCACTGATCTTCACGGTTCCATCCACGTCGACGACATTGAACTCGGTCCACGAGAGCGAAGCGGGCTTGACGTTGACATCACCCGCTTTAGCGGCAACTTGCTTGGAAGTCGAAATATCCACTCCACCATGGCCGATTCCCATGGTGGCGGTTTCGAACGTGACCACGGAGTCGGCCAGAACGGTAATGATCGAGCCGGGTTCGTTGATCTTGGCGACAGAATCGGAGCGCGTCTGCAGAAGGTCTCCGGAGAAAATTGCGGAAGAGAAGCGTGGTACGTGCGATCCATTCACCCAAGCTGCGCCGTTGGTGTAGAGCATCGCAGCGTTCGAATCGGCGGCAAACATTGAGAGGGGAAATAAGACCACTAGCACGCAAGTTGCCATTCGCCGCAAAGCGGACCCAGCCATTCCCACGCTCCGTTAATAACTATGTTGGTGACGATTGTCCGAAATCGTACCCTCGTCGTTCTTCTCCGTCAATGGCAATTGTGCTAGGGATGCGGATTTCCGGTGGAAAACTTTTGTTGGCCTGGTTTGGAAATGAATCAGAGAGTTTAATGCCAACGGTCGACGAGATTCCACCAGATCAAGCGGAGCCATTCATCGACGAGGGTCTTGGCCCACTGCCGGTGTTTCCACCAGTCGACGCCAAATTGCGTTTCATCGTAAGCGGCGGCAACGGAAAACGATCGGCCACGCAGTTCATGGCGGAAGATGCTCAGAGCCCGTCGCGTGTGAAACTCTGAGGTGACGATCAACACATTGCTATCTGCTGGGGTGAGGCATTTCTCGACGTCGTGCGATTCGGCTTTCGTCGAGAGTCCTTCGATGGGACAGATACGAATGGATGCTGCATCCGGCAAGCTATCGATGTACTTCCGGGCGAGTTGAAGTTCGGTGAAAGCATAGATTTTTGCGGCGGCTGGTACGTCGAGAATGAGCGTGCGGCCATAGCCTTGATCCAGCAGTTGCAGCCCACGGTCTAAGCGGCGATCCGTCTCTCCGGCCAGGACGACGATCGTGTCGGACTTCAGGGGATGGTTCACGATCAGCATTCTGCCTGCGACGGCAGCAAAGATCAGCAGGAGGAGGCCGATAATCGCGGCGGCGATCCAATTTCGCCTGTCACTGGCTCGCTGGCGGTAGAAGCGATCGCTCGACAGCCCGTTATTCATGATCTTTCCCACGATGTTGCCGGTTTTTTGAATCACTGATGAAGAACTTTTCCGCATGCTAGAATGACAGCGATTTTATGCATTCTATCCGCAATTTTTCAGGAATCTGGCATGGCTCCTATTTCTGTGGCTGAGACATCGTTTGACCTCCTTAAAAGCAAGATCCAGCAGCGCCAGGCGCGCGTTGGCATCATTGGCATGGGATACGTTGGGCTGCCGCTCGCGCTGCTCTACAGTGAACAGAAATTCCCGGTCACCGGTTTTGACATTGACGCGCGGAAGATCGAAACGCTGAGCAAGGGTGGTTCGTACATCTTCCGAATTGCCGCCGAGGAGATCCAGGCGGCGAAGAACAACGGGTTCTCGGCGACTTCCGACTACTCGCAAATCTCGCAGATGGACGCGATTATCATCTGCGTACCTACGCCACTCGACGAATATCACGAGCCCGATCTCAGCTTCATCACCGGCACGACTCACTCGATTGCGCCGCACCTGCGCGCCGGGCAGTTGGTGATTCTCGAAAGCACGACTTATCCCGGAACGACCGAGGAAGTGGTCGTCCCGATTCTGGAGAAAGAGAACAAGGCCGGCCTGAAAGCGGCGCGCAACGGACCGGGTATTGGCAAGGAATTCTTTGTTGCGTTTTCTCCCGAGCGCGAGGATCCCGGCAACACTACCGTGGCACGGCGTGACATTCCGAAGGTTGTAGGCGGATTGAACTCGCGGGCTGCGGAACTGGCGTGTGCTCTTTACGGATCGATCTTCAACCGTACAGTGCCGGTATCGTCTCCAGCCGCAGCGGAAATGACGAAGTTGCTGGAGAATATCTATCGCTGCGTGAACATCGCGCTGGTCAATGAATTGAAAATGCTCTGCCTGCGCATGGGGCTGGATATCTGGGAAGTGATCGACGCTGCGTCGACCAAGCCGTTCGGCTTCCATCCCTTTTATCCGGGGCCAGGCCTGGGGGGCCATTGCATTCCGGTGGATCCGTTTTACCTTTCCTGGAAAGCAAAGGAGTTTGATTTCCGCACGCGCTTCATCGAACTCGCGGGCGAGATCAACACGAACATGCCCTATCAGGTGTTGGCGTCAGTAAGTGGCGCACTCAACCAGCACAAGAAATCGATCAATGGGGCGAAAGTGCTCGTGCTTGGCGTGGCGTACAAAAAAGATATTGACGATCTGCGCGAATCGCCTTCGCTGACGATTATCGAACTGCTGCAAAAAGACGGCGCGCAGGTCAGCTACCACGATCCTTATTTCCCCTTCATCGGGAAGGGCAGAAAGTATGACCTGCAAATGAGGTGTGCGGAATTGAAGGATCTTGGGCAGTACGATTGCGTGGTGATCGTGACCGACCATTCAGATTACGACTATGGAATGATTGTGCGTGAAGCGCAACTGGTGGTTGACACGCGCAACGCGACCCGCGGGATCGAAAGCAGCAAAATTGTGCGCTGCTGAAATGGCTGGAAATTCACCGGCCGAATGCTGTAAAGTTGTCCCACTCTCGCCGCAGATCCCTATGTCCGCTCACGTAGAAATTGATAGGAAATCTATCTATAGGATGGTGTAGTTTTTTGCACCTGTCGCGCCAAGTTCGGCCACGGGAACACTGGAAATCTTCTAAGTGGCTGAAATTGCATTCAGTTGCGGTTGCACTACGAGTTTTTCAAATGGTCTGTGCCGTGCATTGTATCCAGCGGGATAGTAGACTTTCAGGGACCCACTCCCCAGGTTCCGCAACGTCCGACAACCGAAACGAGACTCTGGCGCTGAACCAGTGTTTGGACAGTGCACGATGCGAGCGTGACTATGGGCCCATCCGTATCTGAAGCGGCTTTGTTCTCAGTGCTTCCCAAGTGGAAGACGCCGTGGCATGAGTTTGTATTGAGCTATGGCGTGCAGGCGATTGCGGTCGCAGTTTTTGTCTGGGTGCCGCTGTTGCATCCCGAATTGCTGGAACCACCGAAGCGCGACTACCACGCCATTGAACTGGTACCTACGCCGGTTCCCGTGAATCACGAACCTCAGCGGCAGCTACCCAAGCCGATGATTGTGGCAAAGTTGGATCCGCCGCCCGCAGACATGCACCTGCCTGCGCCGGAGCCAAAGCCAAAATTGAAAGTGGAAGACACGGCTGCTCCCGAAGTGAAGGTTGCAACGAAAACGCCGGAGCCGCTACCCGTTTCGACAGCGCCTGTAATGCCAAAACAGGGTGTTCGAACGAACCTGTTCTCCACCGGTAGTTCCGCGCCCCAGACGATCAACCGTCCTGCGGCGCAAGTACAAACGGGCGGATTTGGTGATCCTAACGGCGTGCCGGCCCGTACTACTCAGACCCGCGCGGTAAATATTGCGCAGGCCGGGGGATTCGATCTGCCCACCGGACCGGGATACGGAAACGGGACAGGGGGAGCCAAGGGCGCACGAGGTGTGGTGGCCAGCACGGGATTTGGCGGCGGAGAAGCAGTGCAGACACCGAGCACGGGCAATCGCGCTACAGTACGTCAGGCAGGATTTGGGGATGCGGATGTTCCGGCCCCTCCGACCGTGTCGCGGACGCCCGCGACAGTCACGCCGAGAATCGTTCCGGCAGAGATCCTTTCCAAGCCGACTCCGGTTTACACGGATGAGGCGCGTGCGAAACACATTGAGGGCGAAGTGCTGCTGGAGGTAGTCTTCGGAGCCGCCGGCAAGATTCAGGTATTGCGAGTCGTGCGCGGATTAGGCCATGGACTGGATGACGCGGCAGTGCACGCCGCCGAACAAATTCGTTTCAAACCGGCATTGAAGGACGGCCAACCTTCGGATTCGACCGCCCTGGTACACATTATTTTCCAGTTAGCTTGATTCAGCTCCCAGAAGGTTCGTATGCGAATGTTGAGTTGGACCCCGGTTCTGGTTGCATTGACGTGCGTTTCGCCAATGTTCGGTCAGGATGCACCGGCTGCTTCCGCCGCGCCTGCGCCGCCATCTGCCACGGTTTCAGAGCAGAGCGCACCGCCTGCGCCGGCAGCCGCGATGACGTTCAACGAGGTGATCGATCGCGTGGTGCAGCGCGAACATCTGTTCATGGCGCAAATGCGCCACATGCATCCGCTCGTGGAAACCTATCTGCAGGATTTGAAGGACGAGAACGGCGGCTTTGTTGTGCCCATCAACGATCGTTATTACCTCGGCCGGTTGGACATGTCGGATGGGCCTGAGGACACATCGTTCACGGGGCAGCCGGGATTTGGGCATCGCCTGATGACGAAGTTGACGGGGGTGTATTCGCTGCACTATCTCCCGCTGGGCTTCGCGCAGATGGTGATTCTGGATAGCGATTTTCAGAAGAGATATTACAACTTCACTTTTGTTCGCCGCGAATTCCTCGGCGAAGTTCGCTGCCTGGTGATTGACGTTCAACCCAAGGAAGGCCAGAAGACGCCGCATTTTCTGGGAAGAATCTGGGTCGAGGACCAGGATTACAATATCGTGCGTTTTAATGGCACCTATGCTCCTCAGCCCAAAACCGCATTCTTCTTCCATTTTGACAGCTGGCGCCTCAACATGCGGACAGGTACTTGGCTGCCGGCATACATCTACACGGAAGAATCGAATCTCAAAACCGGTCTAACCAAGAGCTTGCATTTCAAGGCGCAGACTCGCTTGTGGGGTTACGACCTGAAGGGGCTCAATAAGAGCGAAGAACTCACGCAGATTCTGGTGGATTCGCCGCAGTCGGTGAGGGATCAGAGCGGCGCGGCTTCCGACCCGAACCCTATTGTGGCAGAACGCATGTGGGAAAAGCAGGCGGAAGAGAACGCAATCGAACGCCTGCAAAAAATCGGATTGCTCGCGCCTCCAGGAGATGTCGACAAAGTTCTCTGCACGGTAGTGAACAATCTTCTTGTTACGAACAATATCGATTTGCAGGGAGACGTGAACTGCCGCGTTATGCTGACCGCTCCCCTGGAGTCATTCACGATCGGGCATACGATCGTGATGAGCCGTGGATTGCTCGATGTTCTGCCGGACGAGGCGTCGTTGGCAATGGTGCTTTCACACGAATTGGCGCACATCGTTCTTGGTCACCGAATGGACACGACGCTGGCCTTCAATGACAAGCTGCTTTTCCCGGACGAGGATTCGTTCAAGCGGCTGGACTTTCGGCGAAATCCCGCCGATGAAGAGGCCGCAGATACCAAAGCCTTGGAGTTGCTGAAGAATTCGCCGTACAAAGACAAACTCGGCAATGCGGGATTGTTCTTGAAAGCGCTCCAGCAAAAGGGACCAGAGCTTCCGAATCTTATTCGGCCGCACTTGGGCAACGGATTAGCTGCCGGGAACAGCATTCGGATGTCTACGTTGTTGGGATCGGCTCCGGCATTGGATCCCAACCGACTGGATCAGATTGCGGCATTACCGTTGGGAGGACGAATCAAACTTGATCCGTGGAGCGATCAGGTGGAACTCTCCAAGTCGAAACCGGTAGCCCTGACTTCGGCCCGCGAGAAGATGGAATTCGAGATTGCTCCATTTTTCCCGTACTTGACCAGGCTGTCGGCCGGCGGAGAGAAGGTAGCACTGACCACGACGGCGCCAGCCACGGTCACGGCTACAACACCTCCGGCCGCGCAACCGACGCCGGAGCAAAAGTAGATTCTTGACTAATTCGGGGAGCCACAAGGCCGCCTGCGGTTTCAGCAGCGTGCGAAAAAGAAGCTTACTGGATCGAACTACCCACTGACGAGAAGACGGTGTTTGCATTCGATCCGATAAGGCGAATTGTCCCCACAACGATCACCAGGATGACAGCCAGCATCACGGCGTATTCGGCAATGTCCTGTCCTTGCTGATCTTTCCAAAGCTGTTTTAGAAGTTTCACGGGGCTCCCATTTCCTAGGGTCAAACCGCCGAGCATGCGCGGTTACAGACACAAACACATATCTGCAACACATCCTCTTGCTTTAAGGCTAGCCTTCTGAACCAGCATCGCCAATGGCACAATGGTGCCAGAGATTACCTCTGCGTTACCTTCACGCGATGCTCTTCAGGGGCAAGGCCTGATTTACTGCAAACAAAGCCAGTTCCAGCCGGGTGGAAACACCCAGCTTGTCGAAGATATTGCTGAGATGATGCTTCACGGTGTCTTCGCTGATCTTGAAATATTCGGCGATTTCCTTGTTGGAGTATCCCGCCACCACGGCAGAAACGATCTCCAGTTCGCGTGGAGTCAGGCCGAACTTCTTCTGCCGGGCTTCATCGACTGACGATTGCATCAGTGTGCGCAAGTATTGGACGAGATTGGAGACGCTTTCTCGGCCTACCCAGTACTCTCCTGACATGACGGTGTGGATGGCTTTTAGCAATAGCTGGGTAGCGGAATCCTTAAGCACGACGCCACGCGCACCTAGTTGGAGGGCTTCGACGATCTGGCTCTTTTCGGCAGCTGCCGTGAGCAGGATCACCCGAACCGGGCTGGCGTTGGCTGGCATGCTTAACTCGCGCAGCGCTTCCAGGCCGGGATGTTTCGGCATGGCGAGATCGAGCAGCAAGATGTCGGGTTTGAGTTGCTTGGCGAGTTTCACGGCCTCGGAGCCGTCGGAAGCCTCTCCCAGGACCTTCAAGTCAGGTTCAGACTCGAGAAGTCGGCGTAGGCCGTCGCGAAAAATAGGATGATCGTCGGCAATGACGATGCGAACCGATTGCGGCTTTCTAAAGTGCATGAGTGGTATCTCCACCTCGAGGCACGGTGACCTCGAGGCGCGTTCCCTGGCCGGGAGTTGATTCTACCGTGAGTTGGCCAGCAATCAAACGCACACGTTCCTTGATGATCAGGGGCCCGCGTCCTTGCTCTTCCATCTGCTCATGGCTGAAGCGGCCGGAGAAGGGAAAACCCTTTCCGTCGTCTTCTACGGTCAGATTCCAGCGGTCCCGACTTGAGCCGAGTCGCACCAGGGCATGTCTTGCCCCACTGTGTTTGCGGACATTTACCAACCCCTCCTGCACAATCCGCAATAGTTCGCGGCAGACGCGTTGCGGCATGTCGAGTTCCTCGATGTCGGTGACAAACCTGGCGCTAATGCCTGTCTCGCGCTGAAAGCGCTCCACGGTGTCGTTGAGAACTCCAAGCAAGCGCTGAGAGTCGACATCAATCGATTTCATCTGCTGCATGAGTTCGCGAAGTTTCAGCACCTCTTCCCGCAGGAGGCCCTGAATGCGGCCTAACTCCTCCCCGACTTCTTTGCCTGATTCGGCCTGCCGCCGGAGAACGTCGACCTGCATTTCCACAGCAATCAGCGATTGCACGGCGCCATCGTGGAGTTCGCGAGCGAGGCGTACGCGCTCGGCGGCGCCGGCGCGCCGCCGCAATCGATGCAGCAGGTAGACGTTGTAAATAGCCGGGCCGGCCTGGCGCATGACATTGAGGAGGAATCGGAGTTCTTCCTGCCGGTCTCCGCGCCAGTGAGGATTCAAGAGAAAAATGCGTCCTCGCCACTCTCCGCCGAACAAGAAGGCCAGCACGATCACCGAATCAAAGGAGTGAAGCGTGCGCAGGGAACTTATGGTTTCGAGGCTGGAGGGTGCGGCGTTGCCTTGATGATCAAGTGCCAGGATCGAGGAGCGTCCATTGTCGAAAGAGGCGTGGCAAACTTCGCCAGGAAACTCACTTAAATATGTTGCGGCTTTATCTGGGTCCGAATCGACCCAATGCAATTCCGACAATCGGCCGGGCGAACATGTCATCTCGCCGACAAAAACGCGCCGGCTGTGAGCTTCCTGAGAGGCAATCAACAATTGTGAAGCGCCGTACATGGAAGCAATCTCGCCAAAAATCTGCTGCATGGTGCCATTGAGGCCGGCCTCGACGCGGATGCGCGACAGGATGCCAGTGATCACAGATTTTTCCGCCCGCAGATGCTTTTGCTGTTCCGCCAGATAACCCAGCAGCAGGCCCATGACTAGCAGATACACCGAAAGCATAAAGAGGCGTTCGGGTTGGAACACGTGCACGTGAAGTCCGGCGAGAGCGTGCCAGGGCAGGAGGCCACCCGTCTTGGCAACAAAATGATTGAGCACGAAACTCTCGATCCACAGCAAAGCGACTTCGCCCGCGGCTGTACCGAGTGTTTCCCAAAGGCCCCAGCGGTAAGCCGCCGCCGCCAGGGCGAAGAAGAAGAACAGAAAGAATGGAGTGCGGGGACCCTCGGCAAAGAGCGAGATCAGGGCGGGCCAAGTGATATCTCCGGCATGCACCAGAAGCCGGAATGCGGGGGTGGATTGCTGCCTCCGCCGCAGCAGCATCAGAATCAGGATCCCGTTTGCCAGGTAGAAAACGAACAGGCCATAGGCCGCCCAAGAGTGCCCGAGTTCGGTCGGATCCATGCGGATAGCGACCAGGGTGGAAACTGCCAGGAAAACGCGCGCACTGGCCAGCCAGCGCTCGATGCGGCGGGTCTCACTGGGATCAGGCGTGATCCTCTGGCTCCAGGATTGTCGATAACGCTCCACGCGCGGGTACACGCGCAACCCTCCCGAGTGCCCTCTCAATGGTTGTAGATTATTGAACGAGAGATGCTTAGGAGCAAGGGCAGTCCTAATACGCATCCGCTCAGTCAACTCCGGCCAGTGTAGCTTGGGTGGGGATAGGTTACTACAGTAACCGGGAGGGGCACATAGCCAAGAATAGAATGGCGGCTGAGGCTGTGCCTTGAGCAAAGGTGTCAAAATTTGGCTGGCGTTGGTGCTGGCGGGTCTGGTTCTGTTCATCCTGGCCGCCTTAGTTTTGCGCAATTCCTTTCTGCTCACAGCGCTCACCGACATCATTGAAGGGTTGTTGCTGGCCTCCGGTGTGGCTGCGCTTGTGCCGGCGCGCGCGCTGAATTCCAAAGGGCGCATTCGACTATTTTGGTCGTTGATGATCCTGGGCGTCTTTCTCTGGTTTTCGTATCAAATGCTCTGGATCTGGTACGAGGTCTTTCTGCATAAAGATGTGCCGGATCTCTTCGTGGGAGACGTCATTCTGTTCTTGAATATCGTGCCGATGATGGCGGCACTGGCACTGCGGCCCCATAGGCCGCGCAATGAATACGCGGGCCGATTGGGGAGTCTGGATTTTGCGCTGCTGCTGGTTTGGTGGTTCTTCCTCTACGTATTCACGGTGATCCCCTGGCAGTATGTCGAAAGCGATTTGGAGTCTTACAACCGCAATCTGAATGCGGTGTACCTGGTGGAAAAGATAGCCTTTCTGGCGGGCTTAGCGATCTGCTGGATGGAGAGCCAGGGAGCGTGGAAAAGGCTTTACGTCAGCTTGTTTGGCATGAGCTTGAGCTATTCGGCCAGTTCTGCCCTGGCGAATTGGGCGATCGCACGGAACATGTACTACAGCGGCAGCTTTTATGACATTCCTATGGTCTGTGCAATGGCCTGGCTGACGTGGATCGGGCTGAGGACGAGAGTCGAGGAGCCTGAGCCGAGAGCGACTCATGGTTCGCCCTTGTTTGGAGTGTGGGTGGCGCGGTTCAGCATGATCGCAGTGTTTTCGTTGCCCCTGTTCGCGATCTGGGCTATGGCCGATGACTCTGTCCCGGAACGTGTCGGCACGTTTCGTCTAATTGGCACTCTGCTGGCGGCTCTGGTTTTAGGCGTGATGGTGTTCGTGCGGCAATATTTGCTGGACCGTGAATTGGTGCATTTGCTGGGCTATTCGCGAAACTCTTTCGATAATCTCAAACGCCTTCAGGCACAGATTTTGCAGTCAGAAAAAATGGCTTCACTTGGGCAACTGGTAGGCGGTGCAGCTCACGAGTTGAATAATCCCATCACCGCCATGTTGGGATATTCAGACCTGCTCTCCGGAACCGAACTGACCGCCGTACAAAAACCGTTTGCGGCCAAGATCGGCCAGGATGTGCGGCGTACGAAATCGCTGGTAGCGAGTCTGATCAGTTTCGCGCGGCCGGGACCGTCGGCTAAGGCGCCGGTAGATCTCAACACGCTGGTTCGGACGGCGGTGAAGTTGGTGAGACCCCAATGGGAATCACGGGACATTGCTGTCCAGACGGATATTGACGCGGAACTACCGAAGGTGCAGGGCGATTCGAATCAATTGCTACAAGTGTGCCTGCAGTTGCTAGGCGATTGTTTCCACGAAATGGAAAAGGGCAGCAAGCAGCTGACTGTTCGAACTCTCCGCGAAGGAGCCATGGCGGTACTGGAACTCTCGATGCTTGCGCCGGCCATGGAAACTGCTGAAGAAAGTCTTATAGATCCGGTTCGTGGCCTAAGCGCCTGTCAGGGTATTTTGCAGGAGCATGGAGGGCAAATCCTGCGGAAAACAGACACTGGTGCTTTGTTTCTGCGCGTGGAATTGCCAGTAATGGAAGGCAGCCAAAGCCGACCGGCTATGGGAGCGGTGCTGCGGCAATCTCAACCGTTTGCTTGAGTTGTCCGCAGGCAGCATAGATGTCGCGTCCTCTTGGACGGCGAATGAACGCAGGAATTCCGGCTTTGATCAGCGTCTGCTGAAAGTGCAGGACACGATCCTCGGCGGGTATCGAAAAACAAATGCCGGGGCCCGGATTCAGCGCGATCAGGTTTACCTTCGCTCTTATCCCACGAATGAGTTCTACTACTTCCCTGGCGTTTTGCGGGGCGTCGTTTACATCCCGCAAGAGCACGTACTCAAATGTGATGCGCTCTCGGGTTCGTAGCGGAAAATCGCGGGCCGCAGCCGTCAATTTCCCCAGACTCCATTTGCGGTTGAGCGGCATCAGGCGCGTGCGCAGTTCATCATTTGACGCATTTAAGGAAATCGCAAGTTTGGGGCGAATCGGTTCTTTGCCGAAATCGTGGATGCGCGGCACGATCCCGGCCGTGGATACGGTCATACGCGATTCCGGAATAGAAACTTCTTCCACCAGAAGCCGGACAGCTGCCATGAAGTTCTCATAGTTCAGGAACGGTTCTCCCATGCCCATGAAAACGAGGTTAATCCGGTCTTGCGGTGGATCAACTTTTTGATCCTTCAGCACAGCGCATACCTGGCCGACAATTTCTCCGGGGGTGAGATTGCGCTTCACGCCCAGTTGGGCCGTGAGACAAAACTGGCAATCGACGGCGCATCCGACCTGGCTCGAGATGCAGATGGTGGCTCTGTCCCAGTGGCGGCCAGCAGCTTGGACTGCGGGATCTCCGGCCTCGCTGCCGTCCCCGGTTTCGCCGTCATCCCCCTCCGGCATCCACACCGTTTCGACGCTTTGTCCATCGGCAAATTGGAACAGGTACCGGACCGTGCCGTCCTGGGAGAGGAACCGCTTCTGGGTCTCAGGAAGTCCGATCATGTAGCCCTTTTCCGCCAAAGCCGAGCGGAACTGCTGTGGCAGGCTCGAGATCTCCTGGATGGAAGAGACCCTCTGCCGGTAGACGGCCGACAAGAGTTGCTGTCCCCGGAACCGGGGTTCGCCTTCCGTTTCGGCCAGGGTAGCCAAGGCCGCGCGGTCCATGCCAAGAAGGGTCGGTTTCAGAGTTTCCATTTCACAATCTGACGTAAAAATGCCGTTTTCGTCACGGAACGACAAGCTAAGCTAAGTTGCTGATTATAAATCACTAAACTATTTTCGCACGAGTCATTGCCATGTGTCAGAATAGTTACGGGTCTACTTACCCAGGTAACTGGGGTCGGGTAAGAATCATCATAACTGGGTTTAGGAAATACTTTCATAGCAGGACGTCTTCATATGGTGCAAGAAGTGCGCAACATCCGCCGCCAGATCTTGCCGAATGGCCTGAAGGTGATTACCGAGCAGATGTCGCACATCCGCTCAGCATCCATCGGAATATGGCTGCAAACGGGGTCCCGGGACGAGGATCCCGAGTGGAACGGAATCTCCCATTTTATTGAGCACATGGTGTTCAAGGGAACCAAACACCGTTCCGCCGAGGAGATCGCACGGCAGGTGGACTCGATTGGCGGCAACATGGATGCATTCACCGCCAAGGAGTGCATCTGCTTTAACGTCAAAGTGCTCGATGAGCACATTCCGACTGCGGTCGATATTCTCACCGATCTCGTGCTGAATCCCGTCTTCGATGCCGCCGACATTGCTCGCGAACGGGGCGTGATTATGGAAGAGATCAAGATGGATGAAGATAATCCCGATTATCTTGTCCACGAGATCTTTACGCAGAATTTCTGGAAAGACCACCCGCTGGGCAAACCGATTCTGGGCACGAAAGAAACGGTGAAGCGCTTTGAGCGGCAACCGGTGTTTGATGCTTACACGCACCGCTTTGCGCCGGGGAACATTATCGTGTCAGCGGCGGGCAATCTGGATCATGACCGCTTTGTCGAACTGGTGACGCGGCATCTTGAGCACATGAAGCCGATGAACAACGGCTTCCATTCTTCCAAGCCGAAAATTGTTTCCAGAATCATTCTGCGGAACAAAAAAGCGCTGGAGCAGGTGCAATTGTGTATGGGAGTCCCAGCATTCCCCATCGCGCATGAGAAGCGTCATGCCGGATACATTCTGAACACTCTCCTGGGTGGTGGTATGAGTTCGCGGCTCTTTCAGAACATACGCGAGCGGCAGGGGCTGGCCTATTCCATCTACAGCGATTTGAATCCGTATCGCGATACTGGGTGCCTGGCGGTTTATGCGGGAACTTCGCTGGCATCGGCGGCAAAGGTCGTCCATTCGGTGATCGGGGAATTTCGCAAACTCAAGAACGAGCCTGTTCCGGAAGAAGAGTTGCGCCGCGCGAAAGATCAGTTGAAGGGCAGCCTGATGCTCTCCCTCGAATCCAGCACCGCCCGCATGTCAAACCTGGCGCGACAGGAGATGTATTTCGATCGCTACTACTCGTTGGATGAACTCATTGAAAAAATCGAGAGCGTTACCGCGGAAGATCTTGCTACCTTAGCTAACGGGTTTTTCCAGACTGAGTCGGTCGCCGTGACAGCGTTGGGTAATCTGAATGGGCTGAAGATCACACGCGATCAGTTGGCCTGCTAGCATTTTTCGAAATAAACTTGCGGGTTACTGCCTTAGATTCCGTGCTTCGGGCTGTGCAACCGGGTCGTGCTTTTCGTTCTTTTCGATCTCGGCGGCTGTACTTTCGTCGTCATCATCTTCTGAACCACTGCCCGCTTTGGCGACCGTGGTGTCCATGTATTTCCGCATGCACCGCAGACAGGGCACGTAGCCCTGTTCCATTGCTTCCTTGGCGGTGATGGTACGCTCGGTGGCCTTGTTGTGAATAAACGGGCAACCGGCGGCGTGGAACACCTTCGCGCCGGCGCTCACAATGACTGGCATTTCTGGAGGAATGTGATGGGCCTGCTGCGCGTGTTCGTTCTTGAGGGGTTCCCTTGTGCTGATCGAATTTGCCAGACGTAAGCCTCCCGCGAACAACAACAGAGCGGCTACCGGGATCATCCATGCGCTCCAGGACGACCATCGCGGGCGGCCCGCAGCGCGAACGTTTTGGGCGATCCTGCGCTCAAGTCGCCGGCTGAATCCAGCGGGCATTTCGATCATTCGCTCATCGCGATACAAGCTCACCACATTTCGCGTTCCCTCCAGAACCGATCGACAAGCCGGGCAGGTGCGAAAGTGTTCGTCCATGGCGTCGCGCAAGGATGGCTCGAGATCGTTTTCCAAATAATTGGAGATCTCGCGCCATACTTGCTCGCAATTCGGCTTCCCGTTCGTTTTGTCGTTTACCATGGCTTGGTACCCTTCTGAAATGGCAGACGGCTGAACCAGCCTTCTTCCCATCCCCTGGCTAGTAGATCGCGGAGCATCAGGCGGGCGCGCAGAAGACGGGTCTTTACGGAGGCGACCGAGATACCTAATGCCTCGGCAGTCTCCTGAATGTTCAGCTGTTCCATATCCCGCAACACAAAAACTTCGCGATATTTGCGGTCCAGAGAAGCGAGAGCTTCGGCCAGTCGTTGACGGACCTCTTTGCGCTCCAGCGCTTCAGAAGGGATTTCGCGCCAGTCGGCGAAATCACGGGGTGCGTAATCGCTCTCCGAATCCTGGCGCTCGTCCACGCTCTCCATAACCGCATTGCGCTCTCTTCTGCGCCGCATCAGTGCCTCATTTACCGTGATCTGGATCAGCCAGGTACTAAATCGAGCCTCGGCCCGAAACTGTCGGATGTGCGCCAGTGCTTTCAGCAGCGCTTCCTGCGCTGTGTCGTCCGCGTCAGCCTCATTGCGCAGAATAGCGAGCGCGGCCGCGTATACGCGACGTTCGTAAGGCCGGACCAATTCGTAAAACAGTTCGGTCTGGCCGCGCTGCACGCGGGCAATAAGATCTTCCTCGCGCGTGACTCCCGGCTGATCCGGATTGTTTAACACCACATTGGGTTCGGCCATCATTTCGTGCCGTGTCAGTACTCTGGATCCTTCTTCCAGCCGGTCAGCATAGAAACAAAATTGTTCCAGCCGTGCAGAATTACCATGATCAGATGGCCGAAGACGAACGCCAAAAGCGCCCACATCACGAGGAAGTGCCATAGGCGCGCCCAATGAAATCCACCCATCAGCCATGCCATCCAGGAAAACTGGACCGGTTTCCAGATCGCGATGCCCGTTAAGACGGAAAGCGCGCCGAGGAGAATGGCGAGACTGTATGCCTGTTTCTGGAGCGGATTGTAGGCTTCGCGCGCCGGGGGCTTCGGACCGAAAAAGAAATAGTACTTCACCATCGGCCAAACTCTGGTTAAATCGCGAGGAGTGAACAGAACCTGGCGATAGTTGCCGCTGAAAATTTCATATCCCAGATAGGCCAAGCCTGTGGCTATGTAGATCCACATAAAGGTCAGATGCCACTGCAGCGCGCCGCCAAGCCATCCGCCGAGGGCGAGTGATCTCGGCCAGTTCAACAGATCTTTCTGGGGAATCTTGGCTCCGAAGCTGGGGAAAGCACGGAAGATCTGGAGTCCGCTGCCGACCAACACGAACAGCGAAATCGCATTGAGCCAATGACAGAGGCGCACGACGAAAGGATGTTCGTAAACGGCGCGGCCGAGGCTTTCGGTTTCGTCGCCCTTGGTTCGCGTGATTTCAAGAATGGTGCTCATGAACTCCAGTTTCAAAGTTTCAAAGCTGTTTCGAAGCATGTCGTCAGGTCAGTGCATGCTGGACCTGAAAAAGTTTGTCTTTGAAGCTCTGAAACTTTCCCTTTACAGCCCGTAATAGTGCGAATATCCCTGATCTTCCCAGTAGCCCGCTTTCTCGATCACATTCGTGACTTTCAGGTTCGTCAGGTATTTCGCCTGCTTGTAGCCGATCTTGGTGGGCACGTTTAGACGTAATGGGGCTCCGTGCTCGCGCGTGAGCGGGCGATCGTACATTTCCCAACAAAGCAAGGTCTGCGGATGAAGCGCGGTAGCCATGTCGAGTGTTTCGTAATAATCATCGGCGCAGTTTACTGCAATGAATCTGGCGCTCGTGTCCGCGCCGATCATGTCAAGAAAGTTGGAGAGAGGCGTGCCACCGAATCTTCCAATGACGTCCCAGCCCTCAACGCAGACATGCCGGGTGTTCTGTCGCTGCCGCGGCAGCGTTTGAATCTGTTCGAGTTTGTAGCTGCCCGCTCTCTGTACTAAGCCAGTGACCGCGAGTGACCAACTTTCAAAGATGATCCCCGGATCGTCGACGTCATAGTCGTTGATGGGGAACTTCTCGAGGGGCGTCAGTTCAGTATCGGCAAACGTGGGAGCCAGATGGCCACGGCGGAAAAGCAGCGCGGAAGCCCAATCGCTGACCCCTAATCCCTTCCGCAAGAGAAAATCCTGAACGCTTGGCAGAGCGAAAGCGCCGAGTGCGAGCACAGGCGCAAGTTTCAGCAATTCGCGCCGTGACGCGCCCCGGAAATCTGCCTGCGAGATTTTGGGGAAATCATCTTTGGCTGGCGTAGGCCCGGAGTTCCCCGGCAAGGAGTCTTGTTGCATCGGGCTTTTGGTCTTAGCCGCATTGGTTACGTTTGTACCCTGGGATTCTGGCTGTGTCGGTCTGGAACCTTCCACTGACCTGCTCCTCTGCGAAAAATCCACATCAATGAGATTGAAAACAGGGGAAAAAGTTACGCCAAGATAGCACGAACGGGCCATAGATGGAGTCGCGTTTTGCTAGCCTTTCCGCGATTTTAGAGGCATACTATCGGGAGCATTCCCCAGTGCGAACCCAGGATCGCGCATGTTCGAACTCAAAACGGTCTTACGGAAAGCCGATCACCCGCTGCTGACACTCCCCGAAATGCGGGAAGCGCCTGCCTCGCGTGAAGCACCTGTATCCCGAGAGACGAACCAGCGCCGGTTGATGATTGCCGCCCTGGCTTTGCTGCTGGTGACTCTTGGAGTGATTCTCTACAAGGATCGCGACTTCTGGTTTCCCGATTCGCCGGAGGCAGAGGACCAGTTAGAGCCTGTGCCTATGGCGGCCGCACAGCCGGTGGCGAAGGCGGCGATACCGAGCGCATCAGAGAAGAGCCCGGTTCCTGCGAAAAAGGTTTTCACCGGAGTTTCGCGGCCACCTAAAGAAAATGTTGTGACCAAGATCGAGCCGGTCGAGACTGTTGCGCCTCCCATAACAGCATCTGCGACGCGAACTGTCCTCCCTCCGCTCGAAGTCGAAGTTGTAGCGGGAGACAAGAGCAGCCAAGTGCATCCGGGCACGAATTCCGTGCGCGTGGATCTACAAAAGGGGATTGCGCCGCACGCGGTGGCGAATGCATCAAGCAATCCTCAAGGTAGCGCAGCCCGGGTGACATCACAAGCAGCCGAGCGCGTGCAGATGTCGGCGGGATCGGCCGACGTGGTGAGCCAGCCGGTTAATCCTGGGTATCCGATGCTGGCGCGGCAGATGCGAGTGCAGGGTTCCGTTTTACTGCAGGCACTGATTGGACGCGATGGATCCATTCAAAGCCTGCGCGTTTTGAGTGGGCCGCCGATCCTGGCCGCGGCGGCACAGGAAGCCGTCCGGCAATGGCGTTTCAAGCCGCACTACATTGCGAATGAGGCGGTGGAAACGCAGGCCAATATCACCGTTAACTTCACCATCTCGACGAACTAACCGCTGTCGTCCGAGGCCACGCACCTTGAAGTTACCGCAATTTTCCACGCAGCGTCGTTTCTCCTGGCAAGAATTCCTGTCGCGCCTTTTTCCCAGTGGATTTGCTTTTCTCTTCCTCGTCGCGACTGGAGTAGCACTGCGGGCCGGTGCGCCTCTCGCGCACGGAGGAAGCGCCATGACACTGAGCATCTCGAGTCCAAGTTTCAGTAACGGTGGGGAGATCTCGAAAAAGTTCACCTGTTCAGGCGCTGACGTTTCTCCGCAACTGCAATGGAGCGAACCGCCCAAGGGAACGAAATCGTTCGCGCTGCTGGTCGACGATCCTGATGCGCCGGCCGGAAACTGGAATCATTGGGCAATCTGGAATATTCCGCCGGTTTCGAGAGGGCTGTCAGAAGGCATCGCGAAGACGCCGCGTTTACCCGATGGAAGCCAACAAGGAGTCAACGATTTTCGCAAGACAGGGTACAACGGGCCGTGTCCGCCGGCAGGCAAGCCGCATCGGTACTTTTTCAAATTATTCGCCCTGGATAAAGAACTCGATCTGAAACCGGAAGCGGGGAAGCAGGAACTGGAAGCGGCGATGAAGGGACACGTTCTCGCGCAGGGCGAATGGATGGGGAGATTCGCGCGGTAGAGTGTTCCCGACCGCGATCACAAGAGCTTGATCCCGCATTGCGGTCGCCCGTTCCGTGGGCTACAGCCCAAACCGTAATGACTGATTCCCGGGTTTAATCCGGCACGCTAATAATCCGCAGAGTCTTGCCAGCCAAAATATAACGGGCATCTGGAACTCTCTTGGAGTCCAGACGCCCGGGCAGCCCTCCCCCAGAACTGCTCACTCGAGAAGGTAATCGGGGCGCAGCTTCTTGCCTATGGCACTTCCGTGTTAATTCTTCCCCGGAGGGTGCCAATCTCGTGATCATTAAGAAAACAGCGGCTTTTTTGCGTCGCAAGAGTGGACTTCGCCTCCACGAAGTGAAGCGGTCAGGGGAATCTGCCGATGAGAAGATTAGCCGAATGGATTCGACTGGCGGGAAGGCTATGCCTATCTTCGACGATCCTCAGACATATCGCGGCATTCTGGAGAGCCTGCCGGTGGGACTTTGTGTGCTCAATTTGGAAAAGAAGGTGGTGCTGTGGAGCGACGGGGCAGAGCGAATTACCGGCCGACGGCGTCATGAAGTGCTCGGTCATTCCTGCATAGGAGAAGCGTTGCTGTATTGCGATCAGCAGGATTGTGAGTGGTGTACCGAGGATTGTCCATCGGCTCTCGCGATGAGAACTTCACAACCTATCGAAGCCTTGGGCTTCGTTCATCACCGAGCCGGGCACGAGATCCCGGTGCGGGCATTTGCTGTTCCGGTTCGCAACGGGCATGGTTCGATCGTAGGCGCGGTCGAGGTTTTCGCTGACTTGAAAGCGGTTTTGCCGGAACAGCAGCAGTCCGCGCATCCTGCTGGTTCAGTGGACGAACTCACCGGCCTGGACAATCGCGTCATGATGCAGGCTCGCTTGCGCGAAGCTTTGGTCACCTTCAACGAAATGCGGGTTCCGTTTTCCGTGTTGCGCTTCCGAGTGGAGGGCCTGGATCGGTTTCACAGCGCGTTTGGGCCAGATGCCGTCTCGTCCTTACTCCGAGTGATTGCCCGTACGCTTGAGGCCACACTTTGGAAGACAGATTTTGTGGGGCGATGGAGCGACGACGAGTTCCTCGCCATCCTGAATAGTTGCCGTCAAGAAGTCTTACCGGTGGTTCGTGAGCGCCTCCGGCGGGTGCTGGCGAGTTCAGGAATCGAATGGTGGGGCGAACGGCGGTCTTTACCCATTTCGGTGGCGCAAGCATCGGTGCAGCCGGACGACACCCTCGAAATTCTACTCGAGCGCGTGCAGCAATCACTGCAGAGGACTTCGCTAGGTGTTTCTAAGCAGGGTTCGGAAGGTGGTTCTCGGAGTTAGAGAATGTTTGCCATTATCGGCATTGTCGTCGTTTTTGGCTGCATCATCGCGGGTTACCTGATGGAGCATGGCAATCTGCGGGTGCTGATGCAACCCGCAGAGCTGATCATCATTGGCGGCGCTGCCCTGGGCACAGTCCTGATCTCAAATCCTTTGCACATTATCAAGAATATTGCTTCGGGAATTGGAGGTGTTTTCGGCAGCTCAAAATTTGGCAAGCAGACTTATATCGATTCCCTCAAGATGATGTACGACCTGCTGAACAAGGCCCGCAAAGATGGATTGATGGCGCTGGAGTCCGATGTGGAAGAGCCGGAGAAGAGCGCGATTTTCTCGAAATATCCAGCGTTCCTGGCGAATCATCACGTGCGCGATTTCGTATGCGATTCCTTGCGTATGGCGGTTACCGGGGTGGATGTGTTCGACCTGGACCAGATGCTGGATCTCGATCTGGAAGTTCAGCATCAGGAAGCCGCGCAGCCGACGGCTGCTTTGAGCACGATGGCCGATTCGCTTCCCGGCCTGGGAATTGTGGCTGCTGTCTTGGGCGTAGTGATCACGATGGGAGCGTTGGGTGGTCCGCCCGAGGAAATTGGGCATAAAGTCGCGGCCGCGCTGGTGGGCACATTTCTTGGTGTTCTCCTATGTTACGGACTGGTGGGCCCTCTTGCTGCGAACATGGCAAAGGCGGCCGAGGAGGAGCACGCGTTTCTCTATGTCATGCGGGTTCTGATGGTCTCGTTTCTAAAGGGAACTGCTCCGATCATGGCCGTCGAGGTGGCAAGGCGCGCGATTCCCGGTCACGTCCGACCTTCGTTCCAGGAACTTGAGAGCGCCTGTCGTGCCGGAGGAGCCGCCGCGGCGGCGGCAGCGGCATCCCCATCGGGTTAGTTTTCTATGGAGAAAACGCGGCCCATCATCATCCTGAAAAAGAAAGGCGGCCATGGAGGCCACCATGGCGGCGCATGGAAGGTTGCTTACGCGGATTTCGTGACCGCGATGATGGCTTTGTTCATCGTGCTCTGGCTGCTGAATTCCAGCAAGCAGGTTCAGGAAGCGGTTGGAGGATACTTCAAAGATCCTGCCGGCACTTCGAAAAAAGTCGGCTCAAGCATGGAGGGTTCGGGTGAGAACTTCCTGCTCACGCGCGACAACATGCCGAAGCTGAAAGAGCAGCTGCAGCAGACGATTCGGCAGATGAATGATTTCGAAAAACTCAAGAGCCATATCGAGATAACGGTCACAGCAGAGGGATTGCGCATTGAGCTTTCCGAATCAGCGACGGGAACGTTTTTCGATAGCGGAAGCGCCAAGCTGAATGGCGACGGCCAGGAGATGCTAGTCATGCTGGCCGAGGAGCTCAGCAAGCTTCCTAACAAGATTTCAATCGAGGGGCACACGGATTCCAATCCATACTCTCCTTCAACAAGCTACGGGAATTGGGAACTCTCGACTGACCGTGCCAACGCGGCGCGCCGTCTGATGCAGGCCAATGGCATACGATCCGATCAGGTGACGCAGGTCCGTGGCTTCGCCGATCAGCGCCTGCGTAAGCCGGAGGCTCCGCTCGATCCTTCAAATCGCCGTATCTCCCTCATCGTCCAGTACCTCGTCAAGAATCCGGAGGAGCAAGAGCAGTCACCCGTTCCTTCCGAGCATAGTTAGCAGCGGATGTGGGTCGCGGCAGCCGACGTTGAAGTCTTTAATCAACTTTACACTCGCGGAAGATCCTCAATGCCTCTTTGAGTTGTATAATCCCCCGTTTAATTTCCACTCAGGAGTTTTCCATGCGCATGCGGTCGCACCGACTCGCCTGTTTTGTAGTCATACTTTTGTCTGCCACTGCTGTTTGGTCGCAGGAGAGAGTCGATCTCGAGACGATTACGAAGATTCGCTACGAGGGTTTCCACAACTCGAAGGTGATGGAATTGGCCTCCGGGCTGATGGATTCCATCGGCGAGCGACTGACCGGTTCGCCAAATATGAAGCGCGCCAACGAGTGGACGCGCGATCAGCTCACCGCAATGGGTCTGAGCAATGCTCACCTGGAAGCTTGGGGACCATTCGGCCGGGGATGGGCCAACGAATACGTGAATGCCCGCATGACTTCCCCTGATATCGTTCCTCTCATTGTTTATTCCAAGGCCTGGACGCCCGGAACCAATGGCGTGGTCACGGGCAAGTGCGTGCGCGTGACCATCGACGACAAAAAAGACATCGAGAAATATCGTGGAAAGCTGGCCGGAATGATCGTAATTTTCGGCCCTGACGCCGAGGTCAAACCGATTGCAGAGGCACCATATCAGCGCTATACAGACGAGCAATTGGCAAAAACGAGCGAGTACGAAATTCCCAGCGAGCGTCCGCCATTTCGATTTGCGGAATACCGCCGGCGCCAGCAGCTCATGAAAGATCTGAATCAGTTTTTTGCCGAGGAGAAAGTTCTCGCGGTCATCGATCACAGCCGCGGCAATGCCGGCGGCGGAACTGTATTTGTGCAAGCCGGCGGCTCGTACAAGCCCGGCGAAACTGCGACCGTGCCGCAGTTGACGATGGCCTCGGAGCATTGGAGCCGCATCGCTCGCCTTTTGCAGCAGAAGAAAGATGTCACGCTCGAACTGAACGTCGTGAACAATTTCTACGATGACGATCCTATGCAGTACGACACCATCGCCGAGATCCCTGGGACAGACAAAAAAGATGAAGTTGTAATGCTCGGCGCCCACCTCGATTCGTGGCATGCGGGAACGGGCGCAACTGATAATGGCGCCGGCAGCATAGTAATGATGGAGGCTGTTCGGATTTTGAAGGCGCTCGACATTAAACCGCGCCGGACCATCCGCATCGGATTATGGAGCGGGGAAGAGGAAGGCCTGCTCGGTTCGCAGTCTTATGTCGAGCATCATTTCGGTTCACGACCTCCGTCGGATGATCCCAATATGAAGGGAATTCCCACTCTGCTGCGCCGTGAAGCCGGGCCAGTGGCCGTCAAGCCGGAGCAGGCCAGGATCTCGGCGTATTTCAACGTGGATAATGGCACGGGAAAAATCCGAGGTGTCTACCTCCAGGAAAACGAAGCGGTCGCGCCGATTTTTGAAGAGTGGATGAAGCCGTTCAAAGATCTCGGCATGACGACCCTCTCCATGCGCAACACGGGAGGAACCGACCATCTTTCCTTCGATGCTGTCGGCATTCCCGGCTTTCAATTCATTCAGGATCCAATCGAATATGAAACGCGCACGCATCACTCCAATATGGATGTTTACGACCGTTTGCAACCCGACGATTTGAAGCAAATCTCTGTGATTGTTGCCAGCTTTGTGTACGATGCGGCGATGCGTGACCAGATGTTGCCTCGCAAGCCCATCGAGAAGCCACTGCCCAAAGAGCCGGAACAAAAAGAACAGCAGTAGAATGTCAGTATGTTTTCACCGCAGCCGATCGGATTCGTGCGCAGTCCGTACACTGATACCAAGCAGATTCCAAAAGGCTTCGGAGCGAAACACGACGCCGAAGGCATTCTCGAGATCTCGAGGGAATTCGAGCCCGGCCTGAAGGATATTGAGGGCTTCTCCCACATTTTTGTCATATGGGTCTTCGATCGGTCTGAGGGATACGAGTTGTGCGGCATTCCTCCAATCGATGACCGGCCGCACGGCGTCTTTGCCACTCGGTCTCCAAGGCGTCCGAATGCGATCGGCCTGACGGTGGTTGAACTGCTAAAGCGCGAGGGTTCCCGCCTGCATGTGCGCGGCCTCGACATGCTCGATGGCACTCCCATTCTCGACCTGAAACCCTATCTCTCGAGCATACCTGTGGAAAAGCTGCGCCGCGGATGGATGGAAGAAGCCGAAGCGCGCCAAAAGTAAACAGCCTGATCTCGATTTCAGCACGGCTCCCGGAGTGGCAAGAGTCGACCCAGCTGCCGCGACGCGGGTCCTGCATATTTGTCCCCGCTTTATTTTGAGTTACTTGCGAAGCCTTATGCCAGCAACCCAACCGGTGGGAAGCACGCAATCAAGAATGTGAAGCGAGGAGACAGCGCGAGCGAAAAAAATTCTGTTGGAATGACCCGTAATTCCGTTTTTTCCCGCATTTGTAAGTAGAGGCGGAAATGCCCAAGCCGCCTTGGAATTCTGGTTGGGACAACAAGCAAGTCAGTGACCCAGCAAGTATTCAACCGGGGAGGCGCGCTGGCTCGGCGTCTCGCCGAAGGGCCATACCGAGCAGCAACGAGTCAGACTGCTCAGGGTGCCAAAGGCACCGAAGGCTGGAGATGCGGGGACCGTGGGGGGACTTCCGCCTTCAGCCTTCGTGCCCGGCCCAGGCGGATTCCCAATCCACTCTCAAGAAGTCAGCCAGCCTGTACTCGCTGGATAGAGTTGCAGGTGACGAGATTCCCCGAGGCCGGCCTCACGAAATCGTCGCCATAACTGCAATTCGGATCTTGAGAGTTGACTTGGGAGCCTTGACAACTTCGAATGGAGGTAACTTCCAGCGGCGACGAAGCCACAAGCGCGAACAAAGGTTCTTTAGCGCACTATATGGCTTCCGCCTTCCAGTTTCGGACCTGCTGCTGGATAATCCCGTAGCACTCGCAGGACGCCTCTTCCAGCTTGCCGCGATTCAGAATGGTGACATTCCCGCGCGTGTACGCGATCATTCCCGCCTTCTGCAGAATGCTGGCTGACGTGCTTACGGTCGAGCGACGCGTTCCCAGCATCTGGGCCAGAAAATCCTGGGTAAGAGGCATTGTGGTGTTTCCGATGCGATCATGGCTCATCAGGAGCCAGCGCGCCAACCGCTCATCCACTTCGTGCAAGCGGTTGCAGGCGGCAAGTTGCGTCGACTGTGCTCCCAGCATCATGGCGTAGCGTTGCAGGCTCAACGCGAACTTGGGGCACTTCATCAGAAGATTTTTCAATCTCGCAGCTTCAATGCGATACGCAGTTCCCTCGCATTGAGTCACGACCCTGCCGGAGCTTGTCTTGAAGCCGAAGACCACAGGGAATCCAACAAATCCTTCCTTGCCGATGACGCCGACCTCTACACTTTTTCCGTCAGGTTGCACCGCGAGCACAGAAGCCAATCCGTCATTCAGAAAATATACGGACTTGATGACCTCGCCAGCTTCGTGCAGCATCTGGTGGAGATTCAGGCGCACGAATTCAAGGGCAGAGTAGATTGTGGAGTATTCAGCGCGGTCGGCACGATGAATCAGAAGGTTATGCTCGGTGTTTCCGTTTCTAGGTAGGTGAGCAGAAATATTCACGATTGCTTTCGCGTTTGAATACTGTTCAGCAATTGCTGCACTGATCTGATGCACTTCGCAAACCTTCGCCGCTCCATCCTCACGACTTGCGAATCTCACTGATTCACAGACTCGTGCGGAGCCGTGTCCCTGTTATATGGGCCTCGTGTTCATTGGCGAAGCGCCAATTTACGCCAGCGCTATCGAATTCGGCTCGATTGTTTTCGCCATATATTCGCTCTGTGAGGGCCTGCAATCGATTGCATCTGTCGCCATAGTGGAAGTAGCGGCTGTAGGGCTACCCTGTCCCAGTCGAATCGAGCGGCGTTGGTGCAGGCTTCTTGGCGGGATTCAGCGGAATCAACTTCACTCCGAAATTTCCGTCTCCGACCAGGGTCATGGTCTTGCTGCATTCCGTGCAGAGCCACCAAAGTCCGAAACCGGAACCATTGGCCAAAATATTCGCTGTCGACTTACGTACGGGGAATTGGAATAAACGGCCCTCGCGCAGGTACTTAAAGCGAGCCTCGCAGGACGGATTGGCGCAACGAGAAACCACTGAAGAGTCCAATGGATGCCGTTGTGAAGCGCCCTAACGATGCTGAACAGCCCCGAATCCAACGTCAATACGGTATTGGCTGTAGCGTGTCTCAAGGCGAGTGTCTTGTGCTTGAGTCCTTGTTCCCGTGCGCCAACTTACGCCAATTTCTACCACGCAGAATCTGCCAGATTACATGGGATTGTGGGTTTGCGCGTTCATCAGAATCCCGCAGAATTGAAAAAATACGAAAGGGGCGAGCAAATCATTTATCGGGTGCGCGACGGTGAAACGTATTCTTGTTGTCGACGACAATGCCATCATGCGGCAGGAGATTCGGCGGATCCTGGAAACCCAATGTGGAATCGAAGTTTGTGCGGAGGCGAAAGACGGGAAAGAGGCCCTGCTAAAGGTGGCCGAATTTCGCCCAGATCTGGTGGTCTTGGATTTCATGATGCCGGGCATGAATGGCCTGCAAACTACGCGGGAGATCAAACGAACCACCCCCAAGCTGCCGGTTCTGCTGTTTACTTTGCACAAGTCTCCAGAAATCGAGCGGGAGGGTGAGCGGGCGGGCGCGGATGCGGTATTGCCGAAGGTCGACGGGGCCGCCCAGTTGCCCCATGTCGTCATTCGGCTCCTCAATGAAAAGCCCCCTGCAGCGTCCTAAGCCGTGGCGCTTGCAACCTGCCATCGCGGATCACTTTACGAAGTAGCCCGTCCGGCAGCGCACGCGTAAGTTTCTCGATGCGATGATGCGAAGACTGTGAAAGATCTGGTCTTTCAGATTGGAGGGCTTGTAGGCGACGGCGTACTGGCTGCGCAGTTCGCGGCGTATCTTGCTGAACGCTGATCCTACCCCTCCATCTTCGTTGGCCCGAAGATAAGCCCCGCCGGTTGCGTCGGAGAGTCGCTGGAGAATTTGGCTACCCTGCTTACCTTCGTCGTCCGGGGGATTCTGCAGCACATTAACGGTGTAAATAGTCGCCTCGTCCTTGAGGACTTCAGCAATCGTCTGGTCCAGAGTGGCTTGGCTGTGATTCTCTTCGCCGTCACTGATCAGGATGATAATTCTTCGGGCAGGCGTTTGGTCGTGCGCCAGAAAATGACTCGCCTCGGCCACAGCATCATAAAGAGCCGTTTCTCCGTCCGGCTTAAGTCTCCGTACGCTGCGGGAGATGTCCTTCCAATTGTTGATGACGGGTGCGACAAACTGCACGCGCTGATTGAACGCGAACAAAGTGACCGAATCAGCTGGGCGCGTGGCATGCCTCAGAAAATCCTGAATCGTACCTTGCTCTTGTGGAAACTCGCCCGTAATGGAGGCGCTCATATCCAGAAGCAGTACCACGTGCAACGGCAAGTCGGTTTGACTCTGAAAAAAGGTCAGCGCGGTTTGCTTTCTGTCATCGTCGAAAATTGTCAAATCCGAGGGGGACAAGCCCTGTACAAAGTGGCCTCTGTGGTCGGTTACGCTCAGGACCAGGTTAACTTCCTGCACTTCTCGCTTAATCGTCAACGCAACCGGACCGAAGGGAGACAATGTTGGCTTTGATGTCGGCCCTGTACCGATTATGTGGGGCCACTGTTGCGAGAGCGACGGTAAAACCAAGGCGAGGAAAAAAATTGCTAGCGTGCTGGCGTACTTCATCGTGCTTCCTTACGAGAGCAGGTCTCCACGAGGGAAACCGGTCTTCTATTGGCGGCGCGGCTGCCGTGGACGGCTCGCCGCAATATTTCATATGGCCAATTTCTAGTTATTCTTGTTTCTCTGGAGGCGATCTCAACAGCCGACGATGAGCGGCTGTCTCTTTCTCCAATCTCCGCAGCGTGGCAGGGCGCTGCAACTCAGACTTCTCCAATAAACATGAGCAGAAAACATTCTGGAATCCGGTTCATCTCGTAACTGTGGGTGGGTACATCGCTTAGCTGAGAGGAAAATTTGGCTTTACGACGATGGCATAACCGAAGGCTTCGGGCGCAGCTTCCGAGATCAGATTCACTTTGCGCGACACCAGGCAACTGAGAAGGAACTTTTCGGCAACTAAGTTGTTCTGGGCGTGCAATTGGTCGTTGCGTTGCTGGATGCGGAACAATGAGTTCCTCGTCATTGGAGGTTGGCGTAAGTCGGAGCCTGTGTTCGAGCTTGCGAGCGATAATTCGGGGCGGTGCCGTACTGCGAGAGTTCATCTTCTTCGTGACCTCCATTGCTTTCTGCATCACTCCTGTCATCGCCCAGGAATCCGCTTCTGACGTCGGGGCCTCCTACGAGGGAGAGAAAGTTTCTTCCGTTGACCTGGTCGCCGATCCCCACATAGACATTGAACCGCTGCGCTCTCTGGTCGCGCAGAAAGCTGGCGAATCGTACTCACAGTCCAAAGTTCAGTCGAGCATAGCGGCCCTGCAGAACACGAAGCGTTTCACCAAGGTCAGAACGACCGTGAATCCCGAACCGCGAGGCCTGCGGCTTACGTTCATTCTGGAGCCCGCCTACTACGTCGGCATCATTCGTTTTCCAGAGGCCGCCAAGCACTTCAGCTATATCCGGCTGTTGCAAGTTGTGGGGGCGGCCAGCGAATATGCGAACCAGAATCCATATAACAAAGGCCGCATGCCGCAATCGGAAGAGGCACTAAAGAAATTCTTCGTCGAAAACGGATACTTTCTGGCAAACGTGAGTGGGGAAGCCGTGTCGGATGATGCCGACCAGATTGTGGACATCACGTTTCACGTTGACCTGGGAAAGCGAGCGAAGATCGGTTCCGTAGATATCGAGGGAACGTCAGCGCCGGAGTCTGGCCGGCTTCTTCAGTCCGTTCGATCCTTGCGCGCGCGCTTCACTAGTGGGCTGCTTAAGGGAGGAAAATCCTATACGCCTTCGCGGATCAAGCAAGCGACTTCGCTTATTAAGAGCACGCTCGCGAGTCAACATTATCTGGCCAGCAAGGTTGACCTTGAGCCTCCCCACTACAACCCCACAACGAACACGGCCGACCTCGCCTTCAGGGTCGACACTGGACCGCGAGTGATCGTGCGGACCACGGGTGCGCGCCTCACATGGCTGCCGCTTCTCGCAGGACGAGAGAAACGCGCACTCATTCCCATTTACTCGGAGGGAACGATCGATCGCGACCTTGTGGATGAGGGCCGACAGAATCTGATCAATTATTTTCAGAAGAAGGGCTACTTCGATGTGAAAGTGCAAACCAAGTTCGAACGACAGCCGGAGGCGATCTATCTCACTTATGTTATCGACAGCGGCAAGAAGCACAAGGTGTCGAGTGTCCGATTCTATGGCAACCACGCTCTGAATGATGGCAACCTGCTGGCACACATCCCGGTCAAGAAAGCGCACTTCTGGTCGCATGGAGACTACAGCGACAAACTGCTGAAGAAGAGCGTCGACAATATCGAAGCTCTCTATCACGACGCCGGGTACGAGGAGGTCAAGGTGACGTCGCAGGTCGTGGATCACGAACCAAAGGTCGATGTTCGTTTCAACATCGAAGAAGGTCGGCAGACGGTGGTTAGCGATATTACGGTAACCGGGAACAAAAGCATTCCAGAGAACGAACTCTCCGGGAGCAAGCCCTTCCGGCTTCGATCAGGAGCTGCATTCTCACCGGGCAAACTAGCCAGCGACCGCAATCAGATTACGGTTACTTATCTCGATCGGGGGTACCCCAGAGTCGATGTCAAGGCGCAAATTGAACGGCACAAGGAGGATCCGCATCGCATTGATGTGACCTACGTTATCACCGAGCATCAGATGGTCCGAATCAGCAATATGCTCTATGAAGGGCAGAGCCATACGCGCCTGTCTTTGCTGAGAAAAACCGCAGGGATCAAACCAGAACAGCCATTGAATCAGGCGCAGCTATTGCACTCGGAAACGGAGCTCTACAATCTGGGCATTTTTGACTGGGCAACGGTCGAACCGAAGAAACCCGTGACCGACCAAACAGAAGAGCAGGCGATGGTCAAGGTACATGAGGCCAAACGGACGGAGATCACCTACGGATTCGGGTTTGAAGTGACACGCCGCGGCGGAAACACTCCTGGCGGAACAGTTGCGGTTCCGGGATTGCCCACGATCAGCGTCGGCAACAACCAGGTTGCGCCGAGTCAGGGAACCTATGCCAGCCCCCGGGGTTCAATTGAATTGATCCGGCACAACATGCGAGGCCTGGCGGAAACCGCCAGCGTTTCTTTGCTGGCGTCCCGGCTGGAACAACGGGCCCTCGCCAGCTATGCCGATCCTCATTTTCGCGGTATCAATTGGGACTCGTTGACCAGCGTCTCATTCGAACGCACAACCGAAAACCCGCTTTTTGCCGCGCAGCTTTCCGATGGCTCGTTTCAACTGGAGCGGGTTATCAGCAGGAAAACCAATACTCGCGCACAGTTGCGCTACGACTTCAATTACACCTCACTCTCACAGCTGCTGGTACCGCAGCTTGTTTTATCGCGGGACCGGGATGTACGGCTGTCGACCGTGTCTGCCGCATTGATTCGAGACACTCGTGACCAGCCGCTCGACGCGCATAAAGGATCCTTTGCCACGCTGAATCTGGGAATCACGCCCACGGCATTCGGATCCAGCGCCGACTTCACCCGGTTCTTTGGTCAATACGCGACTTATAAGCAAGTGCACGGAGTTGTTTTTGCGGAGAGCGCGCGATTGGGATTAGCGAAAGCGTTTTCCAGCAGCTTCGTTCCTACCAGCCAATTATTCTTCGCGGGCGGCGGCACAACGCTGCGTGGATTCCCCATTGATCAGGCGGGACCGCAGCGGATCGTGCCCTTCTGCAACGTACTGACCGGAAATTCTGGGTGCGTGAACATCACGGTCCCGGTAGGGGGAAGGCAGCTTTTCATTCTCAACTCGGAAGTTCGTTTTCCACTCAAGATCATGAAGGCGTTGGGTGGCGTGGTGTTTTATGACGGAGGCAACGTGTACAGCGCGATCAACCTGAATCAGTTCGTTAACAATTACACCAACACGATCGGCATTGGCTTGCGCTACTCAACGCCAGTAGGACCGATCCGAATCGACTTCGGGCACAATCTGAACCCTGTGCCGGGGATCGGCGCGAACCAATATTTCATCACCCTGGGACAGGCCTTCTGAGCGGTTATGAATTGGAAAAAGATATTCGTCCGGAGCGTCGCAATTATCGGGATCACCCTCGGAGTCTGCGTAATAGCGGCCTTTCTGGTCGTACGATCATCGTGGTTTCACCAGAAAGTTCTCTCGATCATCATCGAAAAAGGCCAGACTGCGACCGGGGGAAGGCTCCAGGTGCAAAGCTGGGATTTCCACCTAAGTCCCCTCACGCTCGATGTCTACGGCATTGTTCTGCATGGGACGGAGCCAGCCGGAGCGCGGCCTTTACTGGCGGCTGATCGTCTTACCGTCGGAATAAGCGTGAGCTCGCTTCTGCACCGCAAGCTGCAGCTTTCAGAAATCCTGATCCAGCATCCAGTAGCCAGCGTGACGGTGGCCAGGAATGGGCAAAGCAATATCCCGTCTCCTCCGCCGAGCAAGAGTAAGAGCAACATCACCGTCTGGAATCTGGCCGTTGGCCACACGCTGCTTACAAACGGAGATATTTACTACAACGACAAAAAGACTCCTGTCAGCGCCGATCTGTACGACCTGCGATCCGACATTCGTTTCGATTCAATGTCGACCCGCTATAGTGGCACACTCTCGTACCGCAATGGCCGTTTCAAGTATGCAAACTATTCGCCCTTGCCGCATGAGTTACAAGCACGGTTCAGCGCTACTCCCGAGCGAGCGACACTGAAATCGTTGCTGCTGAAAATCGGTGGGTCAGCGGTGTCCGCACGAGGCGAGGTGGTGAATTATCAGAACCCATCGGTCGACGCGACCTATGCCATCTCTGTTCATACCCAGGATTTTGCAGCGTTTGCTCCCGGCGTCTCTCCGGCCGGCGACATACAGATCGTCGGGGGGATGCAGTACCGCGATGTGGCTGGCCAACCAATGCTGCGATCGATCGCGGTGCAGGGGAAAGTTGACAGCAGGGAACTGACCGCCGCGTCGTCTGAAGTCCGGCTATCGATGCAAAATTTCCGAGCCACATATCAACTGGCGAATGGAAACGTGGACATTGACGACCTTGCCGCCGGCATCATGGGTGGAGAACTCACGGGGAATCTGGCGATCCACCATCTCGATGCGACGCCTGCCGGAAGCCTGCATGCGTCTTTGAGGAAGTCGTCCCTGGAGTCCGCCAAATCAGCGGTTAATACGGCGGAGGTCAAAAAGATGCCGGTGACCGGGACCGTGGACGCCGGAGTCGATGGAAGTTGGCAGGGCAGCGTGAAAAACATCCGCTTGCTTGCCAACGCGGTGCTTCGGGCTGCGATCTGGAAGAATTCTTCCGATCATCGTTCGCCTGTGCCGGTGGATGGAACGGTTCATCTCATTTATGACGGCGTGCATGACGACCTCACGCTGCATCAGACGACGTTGCGCATTCCCTCGACTTCGGTCGTGATCGACGGGCGCGTGGGGCAACATTCAGATCTGCAGGTCCATGCCATAGCAGGGGACCTGCATCAACTGGCGACATTGCTTTCTTCCTTGCGATCGGGATCGAATCCCTCATCGAAGGAGATTGAAGCGTCGGGTTCGGCGAAGCTGGATGCCGTTGTGCAAGGGACATTGAAGCGCCCTCGCATCTCAGGGCAATTGTCGGCTGAGAATCTGCAGGTGCAGGGCAGCGCGTGGAAGAGCGCGCGCCTGGAACTGCAGGCGAATCCGTCGGAAGTCAAAGTGACTCAAGGATCGCTGGTCAGCGCAAAGCAGGGCAATTTGAGTTTCAGTGGAGACGTCAAGTTGAAAAATTGGGCTTACCAGGCTTCCAGCCCGATTCAGGCGAATCTGGCTGCGCGCAACCTCTCTGTACAGGAACTCGACCATCTCGCCAACCGCGAAGATCCGTTGTCCGGAAATCTCTCCGCCAACCTGGTGCTGCACGGATCACAAGTCAATCCTGCCGGCCACGGTTCATTGCAGGTCGTCAACGCCAGCGCCTACGACGAGACCATCCAAAGCTTTTCTGCTCAGTTTCAAACCGCTGACGATGCCATTGCCTCGACATTGAACGTGACTCTGCCTGCCGGTACGGCGATTGCCCATTTGAATTTCGCCCCGAAAACCAAGACGTACAAGGTGGACCTGCACACGCCGGGAATTGTCCTGCAGAAATTGCGTGTAGTGCAGGCAAAGAACCTGCCACTGCAGGGGACTCTGAATGCCTCCATCAGTGGAGAAGGTACCGCAGACAACCCACAGTTGAATGTGCAGGTGGAGATTCCCTCGCTGAAGGTTCGTGAGACCACCATAACCCAAATGACAGCGCAAGTGGCGGTAGCCAATCATCGCGCGAATGTGACATTGAGTTCGAACATCACTCCTGCCTTTGTACGTGCGCAGGCAACGGTTGACTTGAATGGTAATTACGAAACGCAGGCCACGGTTGATACAAACAAGGTTCCACTCGATCCTTTTCTCGCCGTCTATGCGCCCAGCCTGCCTGCGGGATTCCACGGCGTCAGCGAGCTGCATGCCTCGCTACACGGTCTGCTGAAAGACAGGTCGCGGCTGGTCGCGCAAGTCACGATTCCTACGCTTTCGGGGAGCTACCAGTCGCTGGAATTCGCCAATGCCGCTCCGATCCGGATTGATTACTCGAATTCCGTCGTGGTCCTTGAACCGGGCGAGATTCGCGGCACCGACACCTCCCTCCACTTTCAGGGACGAGTTCCGCTCCAGGGCAATCTTGGTATGAGCCTGCAGGCACGGGGTGAAATGAATCTTAAGCTTCTGAGCATGTTCAGTTCAGACGTGAACAGCGCCGGGTCGGTCGATTTCGACGTTCAAGGCGCAGGCACTATTCACAATCCTGATCTGCGCGGCAAAGTGCATATCAAAGATGCAGCTTTTGGGACCAGCAGTGCTCCCGTGGGGCTATCTAAGGTAAACGGCACTCTGGAGATAATTCGGGATCGGGTGCAGATCACGAATCTGACGGGGGAGATGGGAGGTGGCACGATCACGGCAGGAGGTTCGATTGCCTATCGGCCTAACCTCGAATTCAATGTAGCCCTGCAGGGGAAAACCGTGCGATTACTCTATCCCGAGGGTGTGCGTACGGTTCTAGACACAAATCTGACTTTTACGGGAAATCTGCAGGCGGCAACCCTCAGGGGACGAGCGCTGATTGACAGCCTTAATTTCACGCCCGACTTCGATCTCACGAGCTTTGCCGGACAGTTCGGCCAGCCTTCAGTGCCGCCCATGGGAGAGAGCTTCGCCGACAACATCAAGCTAGCCGTCTCGGTTCAGTCCGCACAGAATCTCTCGGCACGAAGTTCGCAATTGAACATCGCCGGGGCTGCGAATCTACAGGTCGTCGGTACTGCGGCGAATCCTGTAATTACAGGAAGGGTGGACCTGACCTCGGGTGAGCTGTTCTTCATGAGCAACCGCTACCAGTTGCAACGCGGCATCATTTCCTTTGACAACCCGAATCAAACCAACCCGGTGCTCAACGTCCAAGTGACAACTACGATCGAACAATACAACCTGACGCTTACCTTGATGGGTCCGCTGAATCGGCTGACGACAAGTTATGTGTCCGATCCATCTCTGTCGACTGCCGACATCATCAGCCTGGTATATCGCGGTCAGACGACCCAAGAGGCCGCGGCGGCGGGCACGAGCACGGATGCGCTCCTGGCCGGGCAAGCCGCCAGCCGTGTCAGCAGCGGAATTCAGAAACTCGCTGGCATCTCCAGTTTGCAGATCGATCCTCTGCTGGGAGGGAATAATACGAATCCATCCGCGCGTATCGCCATTCAGCAGCGGGTCACCAAAGACTTCCTATTTACGTTCTCCACGGACGTGACGCAGCCCGAACAGGAAATTGTGCAAGGCGAGTACCAGCTCACCAAACGGTGGTCGGTCAGTGTGGAACGAGACCAACTGGGCGGCATTGCTGTGGACGGCAGGCTACACACGCATTTTTAAAGCGCGAGTTTTTCTTCTATGACACTTGTCCCGGTTCGAACGAGCGCGGTGCTGGTTTGGGGCTGGCTGCTGCACATGCGCAGCCCCGGCCAGATCCTGATGGGAGTCGCGGACAACTCCATAATCCCTCTGCCCGGGAGCTTGGACGTGTTTACGATCTGGCTGGCCGCGAGCGAACCGAAGTATTGGCTCTATTACGCCATGATGTCGACGGTCGGCGCTGTCGTAGGCGGGTACATCACATACTTTCTTGCCAGAAAAGGCGAAAAAGAAGCGCTTGAGACTCGGCTCAACAAGAAGAAAGCCGAGGGTCTCTATCGTCGCTTTGAGCGATGGGGCATTGGAGCCATTACGATCCCTGCAATGCTTCCTCCACCGTTCCCAATTGTGCCTTTCTTACTCGCCGCTGGAGCCCTGCAGTATCCGCCCAAGCGGTTCGGAGGCGCCCTGGCTCTCGGACGCGGCATCCGGTTCACAATCATTGCCTGGCTCGGGTCACGCTATGGCAACGCCATTACCGCGTTCTTCTCTCGCTATTACCTTCCCACTCTGTTGATCCTGATTGGGTGTGCCGTAATCGCTGGTATTTTCGCCGTCATTGAGTACTACCGGCATCGGAATGCTCGCCGGAAAGCTCCGCGATCCCAATCCAGGGCAGCATAGCTTCTGCCTGCGAGACCTCCCAACGAATTCAGGAGAAGTTCACGAAGCAATTTGCTCTGGAACCGGCTGAAGTCCTCCGCAACCGCATATGTCGATTCCGCATCGAAACGCAGTCCAATCGGGAAGTGTATGCGCCAACAGCCAACGCGAGAGCAATCCAAACAACCGCCAGAGACTTCGTCGTGTCCAATACCGATCGCGGCAGAGCAGTGCAAGCTCTTCCATGCCGTTTTAACTTTGTTTGAGGAGGGAAGAATCTCCTACGCAATTGCGGGGGCATTTGCGCTGTGGGCGCACACGGGAATCGGCCGCGACACCAAAGATCTCGACGTTTTCCTGACGGCGAAAGATGCGCAGATTGCTCTACGCTATCTCGCCGATCGCGGCTTCGTTTGCGAGGTTTGCGACCCGGTCTGGCTTTTTAAGGTTCATCGTGGCCCATTCTTTGTCGACCTGATCACGGGAATGAGCAATGCCGCTCTTGTGGTACAAGATTCCTGGATCGAGCACGCCCATCCTTCCGTTGTTGCGGGCGTGCAAAGCAGAGTGTTGGCGCCTGAAGAGTTGTTGGTTTCGAAGCTCTTCATCACTCGGCGCGAACGCTTTGATGGATCCGATATTGCACATATCATTTACGGAACGAAGGGCAGGTTAGATTGGCAGCGCGTGCTCTCATTAATCGGCGAACATTGGGAGATGCTGCTCTGGGCCTTGATCCTGTTTCGCTACGCCTATCCGGCCCAAACGCATTACGTTCCGAGGAGTATATGGGATGAACTGACGCGAAGATTCCAGGATGCCTTGTCCCACCCGGACCCCAATGCCAGCTTCCGAGGCAGCTTGATTGACGACAAAATGTTCGCCATCGACGTGAATGAGTGGGGAATGGCCGACTTACTCACAGAATTCCGGAAACGCCGCCCTTCAGAGTCTTTCTCCGAGTCCCCGTGCCGCATGAGGATCGCTGCCACCGCCGACTTGCACTTCACGGTGTCGCGGCACAGTGTCTTGCTCGAGCAGTTGAATCGCGTGCGTGAATCCGCGGATGTGCTGATAATCGCAGGCGACCTTACCGGCACCGGTCTGCCCGAGGAGATGAATGTGCTGTTGAACGTCGTTGTGCGGGCGCGCGTTCCTACTATCGTAGTTCTCGGCAATCACGATTACGAAAGCGGCAAGAAAGGCGAACTCGTGCAAATGATGGTTCAGGCAGGGATCAAGGTCCTCGATGGAACTGCCTACGAGCGCGACGGGGTCGGATTCGCAGGCACCAAAGGATTCGTAGGTGGCTTCGGGCGTAGCGTGCTTACAGCATTCGGAGAACCCGAAATCAAGCAGTTCGTCCAAGCCTCCATCGATGAGGCTTTGAAGCTGGAACGCGCCATGTCGCAGCTACGAGCACCGAAGCGGGTCGTGGTGCTTCATTATTCGCCCATTGCCGCCACTGTACAGGGGGAACCTTTGGAGATTTTTCCGTTTCTCGGAACTTCGCGGCTGGCGGAAGTTGTGGACCGGCTCGGTGCGGATCTCGTGGTCCATGGCCATGCTCACCACGGCCATTGCGATGGCCGGACCACAGGAGGAATTCCGGTTCACAATGTGGCGATCACTCTCCTGCAAGGACAGGATCCAAGTGCGGCCTACCGTGTATTCGACATTTAGCCTGGTTCAACGATGACGCTTGAAGAACTGCACTGCTCGTTCGTGAGCTTCCGCTGCTTTTCGCGACTTGAAGGTTCCGAGATTACGCCGGCGGCCGGTTTTAGAGTCTTTTTTCCTGGAATACAGCCGATACCCGCCGGATTTTAGTTTCCGTATCATAAGTTGCAATTTTCCACTGGGGTACGACGCGCAATTCGATTCAGCTCGAGTGCCCGGTCACACGCGACTTCTTCTTCCCAGAAGCAACGAGACCACAAACAGCACTAGAAAGATGAAGAAAAGGATTTTGGCAATACCTGCGGATGCCGCCGCGATGCCGGTGAAGCCGAATACTGCTGCAATAATAGCGACGATCAAGAACAAAAGCGTCCAATAGAGCATAACGCCTCCCTTTAAATAAATCAGTTTGCGTGAGGGTAAATACCAGTGATCAAATGTTTCCCGCGCCGTAAGGCGAGGAGCAGGAGCCAAGCCTCGCGGCCCGACTCCTGCTTGACAGGAGGGTGTGTTGGAAGAACCTTCATCTGTCGCAGAGTAGTCCGTCTCTCCCTTCCGAACAATGCCGCGCAATCTGTACTTTCCCGTAGAACTGGATGTAACAGCGGATTCGGAGTCTCCTCAGAAATAAAGGAGCGAATTTTGTAGGGCAGCCAGCTTTTTCGAACCGTGCATCGGGCGATGTACAGGAAATTCCTCTCGCCCATGGCGCTCCCCGAAAAGTTCGAAGTGCCTACGGTAAATCTCTGATTCCTCACGCCTGGTCTTCCTCCAATACTGGAGCTTAAGTGGCCGACAAGCGAGGGGGAATCATGCCGGAGAAGGAAACCATTGAACGGGCGCGGGAAGACGCGAAAGAAGGAAAGTCTGCTTCGACCCAGGCGGGAGAGTTCGTACGCGAGGAGTTTCACCACGTTCGCGAAGGGAAGCACGGCGCGCGATCTCCGCAGCAGGCGATCGCAATCGGTCTCTCCAAAGCGCGACGTGCAGGGGTGAAATTGGGTCCGCCAAAGGGTTCCGCCTCCGCTTCTACTCGCAGGAAAGCCGCTCAAGACACGCGGGCGGGACAGCATCCGGACAGGAAAAAATCAGCCAAACGATCGAAGGCCATCTCCGGAGCGTTGAAGCGAGAGCCTCGAGGAAGCACCAGCCATACCGCGCTATCCAAACAAGCCAAAAAGGCCGCCAGCCGTCGCGGTCCACAATCCCGACGCGCAGCCGCAAAAAAAGCAGCACGTACCCGCAAAGCGGCGTGAGTATCAAGCGGCGTGATTACGTTGTGAGCAGTGATCAGTGAAATATTCATCGGAACTAACTACTACTTCAGGAGAAAAACAATAATGAGACCAAATTCGTTGCGAGAGTTGTACGTTGAACAGCTTCAGGATCTTTATGACGCCGAACACCAGATCATCAAAGCACTTCCCAAGATGATCCAAGCAGCTCAGTCAGACGGTTTGAGAGCGGCGCTGAACGAGCACCTGAATGTTACTAAGGAGCAGGCGAACAGGATCGAACAGATATTCCGTGGAATGGGCGAGAAGCCCAAGGCAGAAAAGTGCAAGGGCGTGCAGGGTGTTATCAAGGAAGGCGACGATCTCATTGGCGAAATCAAGAACGAGGATGTGCGTGATGCCGCGATTATTGCCTCCGCCCAGCGGGTCGAGCATTATGAAATCGCGGGTTATGGCACCGCCCGTACGTACGCGGATCTTCTTGATGAGAGCGAGGCCAGCGATCTGCTGCAGCAGACGCTCGACGAGGAGAAAGAGGCCGATGAAAAGCTTACGAGCCTAGCCGGTGAAATCAACGCTGAAGCCGAAGAAGCAGGAACTGGAGAGGCTGAACAAGAAACCCGAACGCGTCGCAGCAGAAGTCGGCGAGCAGCTTAAGTTTAAGAAAAAATGGGGCTTGCTTTTCCTTCGCGCCAGGCTACAGAAAAGCAAGCCCCTTCGTCGTCTAAACCATTCGGGCGAGAAGCAGTACCACCAGAATCACAACTACGAGGCCAAGGCCGCCGCTCGGATAGTAGCCCCACTCGCGGCTATAGGGCCAAGTTGGCAGCGCACCTAAGAACAACAGAATCAAAATCACGAGCAGTATCGTAAACATACTCAGTGTCCTCCGTCGATCGAGATAAGTGCTTGCTCGGCCCTGAAACTGAAGCGGGCCGTCACTTCTGCTACAAATGCCGTCCCGTTAGCTGCCAGAGGGCGTTGTGGCCTCACCCTTCGACTGCCGCGAATATTTCGCCACGGCTGCCAGGAACGAATGCGTCCCGCGAGGCGGCGGAACTTTTCCGCTGAGAATGTCGCCGAACGGTACCATGTGACCGTAAAGTACACGCGTTTCGTCCTTGTCCTGAGTAATGGAAGACCCACTTAGATCAATTCCCGCGAAAACGCCCCGTGCGCGCGAGTAGGTAAGCATTTCCGTTTTCAGCTTCCAGTCTGTATCGGCGCCGGCATCTCTTCCTACTGGACCAGCTGCTGCCGAGGCCGACGCACCAATTTTGAACTTGGAGGCGAGCAGGTGATCCATCCCCTTCTGATTCATGACGACCAACACAAGGTCGACCGCTTCGCCTCCCAGCTGCAGTCCCCAACTGCCGCCGGTGATCGTAATAGGAGCCGGAGCACTCCACCCATGCGCTGTGCGGCAAGTTGCCACGCCTTTACCGTGACTACCGCCAAATCCAATAGCAATGCGGACCATCGAAGGAATGATGGCGATGCACTTGGCGTCGCTCATGACCTTGTCTGGGATCGCCTTGTCGGGAGTGCTCATGATTTCGTCGAGGACGTTTGCCGCGTTATGAACCCTCTTTTCGACGTCGGATTCACTTTTCGGTTGGCCATTCGTATCGACGTTATTCTGGGAATTTCGCTCGTGAGTATTCTGACTATCGTTATTCTGCGAATTCTGATCCTGCCCCCACGACACTCCGAGCAACAGCAGTAGCAAAGCTGCCAAAACTGCAACCAGCCCTGAAATGGTTCTATTCTGTGCTTTCATTCCAATGCTCCTTCCGTGCTGGTGAGCACGCGTACACCTCGCGCTACTAAGCTAGTAGCGCGTGAAAGGACGGAGTATCCGGTCTAACCTGTAAATCCCTCATCCTGAAGAACGTACAACGACAGTAATGATCCGACCCCGCAAATACAGTCAACCTCCCGGCGAGAAAGCCACCTCTAAATGGCCAGAGGAGAAACCTCATGGCGAGCACCAAGAAGTCCAGCGGAAGAAGAAGAAAAAGTAGTGGCCGCAGATACGGCAAAGGTGCCAGCAAGAGCGTTGAGCGTGCTATGCGCAAGAAAAAGCACGGTACGCTCCGTTCCGGAAAACGCGGCAAGGGTGGGAAAGTCAAAAACCGCAAACAGGCGATCGCAATCGGTCTCTCCGAGGCGCGAAAGAAAGGCGCGAAGGTTCCCCCCAGAAAAAAAGCGGCCTAGCCGGTTCCACTACGGAAGCTAGACTCTGAATAAGCGACATTCGTTCGAGGCATAGCTGGCTGCTGCCAATTCTCAAACTATGCCTCCACCATTCTGCGATGGCGTTTTCCATGGCACGCGAGCCATCTGTGATCATTGTGGGAGCGGGAATCGCCGGCTTGGCAGCGGCCTCGCTCCTGGGCTTTTCCGGCCATTCCGTTACTATTCTCGAAGCGCGAAACCGGATCGGCGGCCGTATCTTCACGCTGCGTGATCCCACGCTCGGTGTACCGATTGAGCTCGGAGCGGAGTTCATTCACGGCATACCTCCCGCGGTGGTCGATCCTCTGCGCAAGACTCATGCCAGGATTACTGAGGTGGAAGGCCAAACCTGGTGCTGTTTTCATGGTGAGCTTTGCCTTTGCGACTCTTCCACCATGGAAGAGGTGCTTGGAAAAATGAACGGTTCAGCACCTGACGAGTCCTTTCTCGACTTTCTTGCGCGCGAGTTCCCGGACTCGGAAATCGATTCAGCTACTCGCGAAGCCAAGCGGCGAGCGCTCTCGTATATCACCGGGTTCGAAGCCGCTGACCCCGCTCTCGTAGGTGTCCATTGGCTCGTTCACAGTATGCACGCCGAACAGGAGATTCAAGGTGACCGGAGTTTTCGTTCGGAGCATGGCTATGAAGATCTCGTCGACTTCTTCCGGCAGCGCATTGAAGCGTCGAAGAGAGTCTCCATACAGACTGGCGCGGTGGTGCACGGCATTGACTGGGAGGAAGGTAACGTGCGAGTCAGCGCTCATCTGGACCAGCAACCCGCAAACTTCGAAGCACCGAAAATTCTGATTACTGTTCCGCTTGAAGTATTGAAAACAAAGCCGGGCAAACCAGGGGCTATTCAATTCAACCCGCCAATTGCAGACGACAAGCTGGCTGCCCTCGAGAGATTAGAAATGGGGCAGGTGATCCGTGTGGTCTTGCGGTTTCGCGAGCAGTTTTGGGAGAAAATCTCTCCGCCGGGAGAGCCGGGCCACACGCTGGCGGATATGAGTTTTCTGTTTTCGGAAAACGAATGGTTCCCCACCTGGTGGACCCCAATGCCCGCCAAATATCCTATGCTCACCGCGTGGGCGCCATTTCATGCCGCGCAGAAACTCTCAGGCCAGAGTTCATCTATCACGCAACATGCTGTTGAAACACTCGCTTCATTGCTCAATGTTGAGAAGAAAGAAATTGACGATAGCCTGCAGGCGACTTATTTCCATGATTGGCAATCGGACCCATTCTCGCGAGGCGCCTACAGCTACGGAAAAGTCGGCAGCGATGGGGCGCAGCAGAGGCTGGCTTCTCCGGTACAGGACACGCTTTACTTCGCCGGCGAGGCCACCGACACAACCGGCCACAACGGAACCGTCCACGGAGCGATTGCCAGCGGTTATCGCGCTGCCATGGAGATTCTCCAAGCGCTGGCATGAGCTCAGGTGAAATTAAAAAGGGATTCTCGCCTCTGCGTTCAGGGTTCGATCCAGGTTATAAGCCGCGCTGATCAGGCCCATATGCGTAAGTGCCTGGGGAAAATTTCCCAGCTGCTCACCTCGTAAGCTCATTTCTTCGGAATAAAGTCCGAGCTGGTTCGCTCGCGAAAGCATCTTTTCGAACAGCCACTGAGCTTGTCGGGTGCGACCCATACGCGTAAGCGCCTCGATCAGCCAAAGGGTGCACACGTTGAATGTGCCTTCGGTCGTGCCCACTCCGTCGTCGGTCGAGGGCGGATAGCGGTATACCATTCCATCACTTAACAGTCCGCCTTTCGATGTGGGCTGGCAGATGGCATCGACCGTACTCACCATCATCGGATCGTCCGGCGTCATGAAAAATACCAGCGGCATCATGAGAATTGAGGCATCGAGAATTTGGCTGCCATAGCTTTGCACGAAAGACTGCCGCTCCTGGTTCCAGCCTTTATTCAGCACTTCTTCGTAAATATGATCGCGGCAGCGAACCCAACGCGTGAGATCCGCTGGCAACGAGCGGCTTACGGCCAGGCGTAAAGCGCGGTCCATGGCCACCCAGCACATCACCTTTGAGTGCACCAGCGGGCGCGGATCCCCCCGCAATTCCCAGATCCCCTGATCATTGCGCTGCCAGTTTTCGCAGACCCAGTCCGCTATCCGTCGAATATCTCTCCATAGCGTTCCCGTGATCGGTTTTGCATACTTGTTATAGAGGTAGACCGCATCGATCAGCGCGCCGTAAATGTCGAGCTGCAGTTGCTTGAACGCGTCATTCCCAACTCGAACCGGCTTTGAACCGCGATAGCCTTCGAACTGATCGAGAATTTTTTCATGCAAATCTCGATTTCCGTCGACCGCGTAAACGGTCTGCAGCGGGCTATCATCGAAGGCCTCGGCAGAGCGATCCTCGATCCAGTGCATGAAGCTTTCAGCCTCGTCGAATAATCCGATTCGCTCCAGGGCATAAACCGTATAGGCGGCATCGCGAATCCAGTTGAAGCGATAATCCCAATTTCGTTCTCCCCCAATCCACTCGGGCAAACTTGAAGTGGGAGCTGCAATAATGGCCCCACTGGGCGCATAGGTGAGCAACTGCAGCAGGAGAGCTGACCGATGAACCATTTCGCGCCATCGTCCGCTGTAAGAGGACTTCTTGATCCAATTCCGCCAATACATAGCCGTGGCGGCTTCCAGTTCATCGAGCGATTCCTCCGGCATAAGCGGTGGCTTCCACCGATTGTCGGGCAATTGGCTGACGATAAAACTTGCGGTTTGCAGTTCCTGCAGTTCGAATTCGGCGCTCACGCCAGAGTCGGTCGCCTTCAACGCGATCGGAGAAGCCAGGCGGAGGGAAAAGTCTTTGCTGCGAAGAGTCGCTCCTTCACGATCGATCTCTGTCTCAGTGACTGGCAGCGCCGCATATCCGAAACTCGGATTGCAGTGAAGTCTCAGCCGTGCCGAACCGAGCACCGACTTCGCCCGACGCACCAGCCAAGACACCTGTTCTTTTTTCTGATTCGATTGCAGAGGCATGAAGTCGGTGAGTTCGATGACCGCGCCATTGGTCATAAACCGAGTGACCAGGATGTTGGTATCTGGCTCATATAGTTGTCGACATCGAAAATCCTCGTCGCAAGGACCAATCGAAAAAGATCCTCCGTGGCGTTCATCGAGAATGGCAGCAAACACACTCGGTGAATCGAATCGCGGCAGGCATAACCAATCAACCGACCCCTCCTGGCTGATCAGCGCAGCGCTTCGAAGGTCACCAATGACTCCGTAATTTGCGATCGGCTTGTATGCCATAGTTTCCCAGTGTGAAGTGCACAGAACAGCAAAAGCGAGCAACACCCGTGATTTCTTTTCGCCAAACAGTTTCAGATGCAAAATCAGGCTTTTTCGTGCGTGCACACAAATTACATGATTTCTTGCGCCCGCTTACAGTCGCCCTCCTATGGGATTGCCCGGACGGCAAACGCTATACCTAAAAAGAGAGACGCGCTCGGACATTGCAAATCATTAATGGATCGCGACTTACGAGCTAGCAGAGCATCTGCTGAAAACGCATCAAGGGGAATTTTCATGACCGCTTCCGATGTTCTGGTGGAATCTTTGATCGAATGGGGGGTAGACGTCATTTTTGGCTTCCCAGGCGATGGCATTAATGGGGTTATGGAAGCCCTGCGCACGCACCAGGATCAGATTCGCTTTGTGCAGGTGCGCCATGAGGAAGCCGCCGCTTTCATGGCGTGTGGCTACGCGAAATACACCGGCAAGTTGGGGGTTTGCCTCGCCACGTCAGGGCCCGGCGGGATCCATCTTCTGAACGGCTTGTATGACGCGAAAATGGACGGCCAACCCGTCTTGGCCATCACAGGAATGCAATTCCATGATTTGGTGGGAACCTACACTCAGCAAGATGTCGCGCTCGATAGGCTCTATCTCGATCTCGCTACCTACAACGAGCGGATCATGGGCCCGACGCACGTCGAAAATGTGGTGGATCTGGCGGTCCGGACAGCATTGTCGTATCGCACGGTGAGCCACATTACATTCCCAGTCGATTTCCAGGAAATGAGCTTAAGTAAGCGGCAACGTTCGAAGCGAAACGTTCCTCATCACACCTCGCACGCCGATGCGAACGGGGCCATGCTTGCTGCCCGTGAAGATCTCGATCGCGCGGCTGAAATTCTGAATGTAGGAAAGAAAGTCGCCATCCTCGTCGGCCGGGGAGCCCTCGATGCCCGCTTGGAAGTGGAACAAGCCGCCGAGAAGCTTGGAGCTCCAGTCATTAAAGCGCTTCTAGGGAAGGGTGTTCTTCCGGACGATAGCCCGTATACCACGGGAGGCATTGGTCTGCTCGGCACCAAGCCGTCGCAAGAGGCCCTCGAAGAATGCGACACGCTGCTTATGATCGGCAGCTCTTTCCCTTATATCGAATATCTGCCCAAACCGGGCGATGCACAGGGCGTGCAGATCGACATGGATCCCAAACGCATTGGTTTGCGGTACCCGGTAGAAGTGGGGTTAGTCGGCGATTCCCGTGCGGTGCTCCGTGAATTACTCCCGCGCTTACGGCGTAAAGATAACCGCAGTTTCCTTGAGAAAGCGCAAAAAGGAATGAAGGAGTGGTGGAAGCTCATGGAGGAGCGTGCTACAAGGCGCGATATTCCGATGAAGCCACAGGTCATTGCTCATGAACTGGGAAAGCGCCTGCGGGACGATGCCATTGTCAGCTGCGACAGCGGCACGATTGCGACCTGGTGGGCTCGCCACATTCCAGTTCGCGGTAACCAGATGCACAGCCTTTCGGGAACGCTCGCGACTATGGCGAACGGCCTGCCATACACTATTGCCGCTCAGATCGCTTATCCCGATCGGCAATGTGTAGGTTTTGTGGGCGATGGCGGATTTTCCATGCTCATGGCCGATTTCGCAACGGCGGTCAAGTATCAGCTTCCCATCAAAATTGTCATTGTGAAGAACGGCACGCTGGGCCAGATCAAGTGGGAGCAGATGGTCTTCTTAGGCAATCCGGAATTCGGCGTGGAGTTGCAGCCCATCGACTTCGCAGCTTTCGCCCACGCCTGCGGCGGCGCCGGTTTCACAGCGGAAGATCCGGCGGACTGTGGTCGTATAGTCGAGGAATTCCTGAATGTACCAGGGCCGGCGGTACTGCAGGCTGTGGTAGATCCGCTGGAACCGCCATTGCCCGCTAAAGTTACTGCGGATCAGGCCATCAAATTTGCCGAATCGTTGGCTCGAGGAGAACCCAACCGCACCAAGATCGCATTGACTGCGCTTTCCGACAAGGTTCGGGAGCTTGTCTAGAAGGAGTTTTGAAGCAATCGTGAACTGCCAAATCGGAAAGAAATGCTGGGCCATTGCGGAAGGCTACATCCCTGGCGAGAGTCACGGCCCGGAGCCGCAGATGACCAGCCATGAAACGGCCTGCCTGCTGAATCCTTCGGATCGCGATGCGCATTTAGAGATCACGATCTTCTTTTCTGACCGCGATCCGGTAGGTCCTTATCGCATCACAGTACCCGCTAGAAGAACCAAGCATCTGCGCTTCAACGAGCTTCGCGATCCCAAGCCGATTCCGCGCGACACGGATTACTCGAGCCTGATCGAAGCCGATGTTCCCATTATTGTGCAGCACACGCGGCTGGATTCGCGGCAAAACGCAAACGCTCTGTTGAGTACCATAGCCTATGCCGGTCCAGAGTGAAGCCGGCGCAAAGCATGCATCTTCTGCCGCTGAACTGGTCAGCGCGAAAGTCGATCGCGTTGAGGTCTCTGCCTACACCGTTCCGACCGATAACCCGGAATCCGACGGCACGATTGAGTGGGACAAAACCACAATAGTCATTGTGGAGATAGCTAGCGAAGGCGAGCGCGGCCTGGGTTACAGCTACGCTGACGCCAGCGCGGCTAAGCTCATCCGCGATCATCTGGCGGGTGTGATCAAAGGGCGAAATCCGATGGAGGTGGCCGGGGCGTGGCATGCAATGATTGCTTCCGTCCGCAACATTGGCCGCCCGGGGATCGCGTCGATGGCTATTTCGGCCATCGATATAGCGCTCTGGGATTTGAAAGCGCGCCTGCTGGCCATTCCTCTCTTCAGTCTCTTGGGCCCCGTACGCGGGGAGATACCCGCCTATGGAAGTGGAGGATTCACGTCTTACTCCATCGAACAATTGCAGTCACAGTTGGGCGGATGGGCTGCGTCCGGGATGTCAATGGTGAAGATGAAGATCGGACGCAATCCGGATCAGGACCTTGCCAGAGTCCGGGCTGCCCGCCAAGCGATTGGTGATGACGTTCAACTCTTCGTCGATGCCAATGGCGCATACTCCCGCAAACAGGCTCTGTGGTTTGGCGAGCGATTCCAACAATTCAACGTTCAATGGTTCGAGGAGCCGGTCAGTTCCGACGATCTCGAAGGCTTGCACCTGCTTCGCGACCGCGCTCCCGCAGAAATGGACATTGCTGCCGGTGAGTACGGATTCGATGCCTTTTATTTTCGACGCATGTTAGATGCCGAAGCAGTTGACGTCCTCCAAGCCGACGCCACGCGATGCGGCGGCGTAACCGGATTTTTGCAAGCAGGGAATCTCTGTCTTGCCCGCTCCATGCCGTTCTCGGCGCACACTGCCCCGTCGGTTCACGCGCATCTCGGATGCGCGGTTCAGCAGCTTCGACATGTCGAATACTTTCACGACCACGTTCGCATCGAACAAATGTGTTTCGATGGCGCGATTCGGGCAGAAAACGGAAACCTTCGCCCCGATTCCGCTCGACCGGGCCTTGGCTTAAACTTGCGCCGGGCAGAGATGAAGCAGTACCTGGCTCTCGGATAACACTGCTTAGGGGATGCAATTATGAATGGGAACGGAACGAAGCGGCCGGAGGTGGTCGTAATCACCGGAGGGTCGGCTGGCGTAGGCCGTGCGACGGCGGTCGCATTTGCCAAGCGTGGCGCAAAACTTGGTCTCCTCGCGCGCGGGCGCGAGCGCCTCGAGGCCGCGCGCGCCGAAGTGCAATCGTATGGAACTGACGCTATCCTCTTGCCCACCGATGTCGCCGATGCCCAAGCGGTCGAGGACGCGGCGGAGCAGGTCGAGAAGCGCTTCGGCCCCATCGACGTCTGGGTCAACAACGCCATGACGACCGTATTCTCTCCGTTTATCGAGATCACTCCGGAAGAGTACAAGCGTGCTACCGAAGTCACGTACCTCGGCGCTGTTTACGGAACTATGGCTGCATTGCGGCGCATGCGTCCTCGCGATCGTGGCTCTATCGTTCAAGTTGGATCCGCACTCGCATACCGATCGATTCCCCTGCAGGCGCCCTATTGCGGGGCCAAGCACGCCATTCTGGGATTCACCATGTCTCTCCGCACTGAGCTGCTGCATGATGGCAGCCGCGTGCGCCTGACGATGGTTCATTTACCGGCGATGAACACGCCGCAATTCAGTTGGTGCCGGACTCGCTTGCCCCGTCATCCGCAGCCCGTGCCTCCGATCTTTGAGCCGGAAGTTGCCGCCGAAGGCATCTATTGGGCTGCGCATCACTCGCGCCGCGAACTACTCGTAGGAGGGCCAACCTTCGAAGCAGTCGTCGGAAACAAGGTCGCCCCTGATGTTCTGGACTACTACCTGGCTCGGACTGGGTATGATGCACAACAAACGAGCGAACGGGTCGACCCTGATCGCCCGAATAATCTCTTCGAGCCCGTGACGGGAAATTGGGGGGCGCATGGCATTTTCGCCAACCGTTCCAAGAACTACAGCTCACAGCTCTGGGCGACGACCCATCGGTTGTGGCTTGGTCTGGGGAGCATCGGCGCGGCCATGCTCGGCTATTATCTAATGCATCGGCGGGGCTAGATCGCCTAATGCTTGATGTTCGGATGGCAAGTCTCTGTACGGCGGAGACTTTACTTTTCGCAGGATCTTACTTGATGCACAACATTCAAGACGCGAAATTCATCTTTTGTGCGAGCGTAGTTCGGCACAGAAGATCTGATTCGGATATAAACAACTGAGTTCGCTTTTTGCGTCTGTCAGTTTTTGCTCTGAATAAACACTTTCGGTACGGGGCTCAAGAAACGTCCGCGCAGTCCAATAATAAATGGTCATTCAGAATCAGCCGGTCGTATGGCCGGGCAAACCTTATCCCCTGGGCGCGAACTGGGACGGCGAAGGTGTCAATTTCGCCCTCTTTTCCGAGCACGCCCAGAAGGTAGAGCTCTGCTTGTTTGACTCGGCTGGCCGGCGCGAGTTGCATCGCGTGAATGTGCGCGAGCAAACCGATCAGGTCTGGCACTGTTACCTCCCGGAGGCGCGGCCGGGCCTGCTCTACGGCTATCGCGTCTATGGCCCCTACGATCCGGCGAAGGGTCTACGCTTCAACCATCACAAGCTGCTGCTGGACGTCTATGCGAAACAGATCGTGGGAGAGTTGAAGTGGAGCGATTCGCATTTTGGCTATCGCATTGGTCACAAGAATGAAGACCTCTCCTTTGATCGCCGCGACAGCGCTCCCGGAATGCTGAAGTCGATGGTCGTCGATCCTGCCTTCACCTGGGGAACTGACCGGTCGCCGCGCACTCCTTGGCATAAGAGCATCATCTACGAACTGCACGTGAGAGGCTTTACTCTGCAGCAGCCGCGTGTTCCTGCGCCGCTTCGCGGAACTTATGCGGGATTGTCAACCGCTCCGGTGATCGACTACCTGCTGAAACTGGGCATTACCGCGATCGAACTGATGCCGGTCCACTACTTCGTCGACGATCGCCAGTTGGTGGCCAAGGGATTGCGCAATTATTGGGGATACAACACCATCGGTTTTTTTGCCCCGATGGGCCGTTACTCCGCGACGGGGTCGATCAGCGAATTCAAAACCATGGTGAAAACCATGCACTCGGCCGGGATCGAGGTGATCCTTGACGTGGTCTACAACCACACTGCCGAAGGAAATCAGATGGGACCGACGCTGTCATTCCGCGGCATCGACAATCCCGTCTACTATCGAACTCTTGCCGATAATCGCCGTTACTACATGGATTACACCGGCACGGGCAATACCCTGAATGTGCGGCATCCCCGTGTCCTGCAAATGATCATGGATAGCCTGCGTTACTGGGTGCTCGAGATGCATGTTGATGGTTTTCGCTTCGATCTGGCCGCAACGCTCGCGCGCGAACTCCACGAGGTCGATAAGCTCGGCGCATTTCTCGACATCATGCATCAGGATCCGGTGTTGTCCCAGGTCAAACTGATCGCGGAGCCCTGGGATCTCGGGGAAGGCGGATATCAGGTGGGCAAATTCCCTGTGGGCTGGGCAGAGTGGAACGATCGCTACCGGGATGTGGTTCGCTCTTACTGGAAAGGCGACGGGGGGCAGATCGGCGAACTCGCCTATCGCATCACGGGCTCGAGCGATCTATACGCTCGCAGCGGACGCAAACCATACGCCAGCGTTAATTTTGTCACGGCGCATGACGGCTTCACCCTGCACGACCTCGTCAGCTACAACCAGAAGCACAATGAAGCCAATCTCGAAGATAACCGCGATGGCACCGATAACAACCGAAGCTGGAACTGTGGAGTGGAAGGTCCGACCGATGATCCCGCGGTGAACGCGCTCCGAGCCCAGCAGAAGAGGAATTTCCTGGCGACGCTGCTGCTCTCGCAAGGCGTCCCAATGCTGCTCGCAGGCGACGGTATTGGACATTCCCAGCGCGGAAACAACAACGCCTACTGCCAGGACAATGAAATCAGCTGGCTCAACTGGGAAGATCCCGGTGTCGACCATGGTCTGTTTACTCTCGTTAAAAAATTGATTGCCTTGCGGAAAAATCATTCGGTATTCCGCCGCCGCAATTTTTTCCTGGGCCGGGCGATCAAAGGGGTAGGCGTCAAAGATATTCTTTGGCTTAAACCTGATGGTCATGAAATGACCGATGAAGAATGGAACCAGGAGCACGCTCGGACGCTGGGAGTTTTTCTGTCCGGCTCCGCTGTCGATGAGGTGGACGAACGGGGCGTGGCAGTCACCGACGAAAACTTTCTCTTGCTGATGAACGCGCATTACGAGCAGGTCCCGTTTTCTGTTTCCGCGGTTGGGCCGGGCATGGTTTGGCTACCGCTGATCGACACTTCCTGTCAAACGGTTTATACTCCGGGCGCATTTTACGAAGCCGGCTCTCAATATCCTCTCCAGGCCCGATCACTCGCGCTGCTGGTAGAGCGTCATCGCGACCAGATTCGCCACGATCGCCGGAATGAATAGTAAGGCCTCCATGCCCTTTGGGGCCGAACTTCTCTCCGACGGAAGTGTACGCTTTCGGCTTTGGGCTCCGAAGGCAAATGAAGTCGTCCTCATTCTGGAGGATGGAAGGGAAGAGGGTTATCCTCTAACGCGGCTTGCTGACGGCTGGTTCGAACTCACGACCCGCGAGGCTTCCAGAAATTCGAAATATCGTTTTCAGATTGATGGAGGACTAAAAGTCCCCGACCCCGCTTCGCGCTTCCAACCGCAGGATGTGCATGGCGCCAGCGAAGTCATCGATGCGGATGCTTTCCTCTGGAGAGATGAGTCTTGGAAAGGCCGTCCTTGGGAAGAGGCCGTCATTTATGAAGTGCACGTAGGCACGTTCTCTGAAGAAGGGACGTACCGCGGGCTTGAGCAGAAACTCGATTACCTGCGTGATCTGGGCGTCACCGCGATTGAACTCATGCCCCTCTCCGATTTCTCCGGCGCGCGCAATTGGGGCTATGACGGAGTGCTCCCATTCGCACCTGACAGTTCCTATGGCCAGCCCCAGGAACTCAAGCAATTGATCCAGACGGCGCACAGCAAGGGGCTGATGGTATTTCTCGATGTCGTCTACAACCACTTCGGCCCTGAGGGAAATTACCTGCATGCCTATGCGCCGCAGTTCTTCACGCATCGGCACCACACTCCGTGGGGAGACGCCCTCAACTTCGAGAGCCGCACCGTGCGCGAGTTCTTCGTGCAGAATGCGCTCTATTGGCTGGAAGAATACCACTTCGATGGATTGCGCCTGGACGCGGTGCACGCCATCGTCGACGGCTCTGAACCTGACATTTTGACTGAACTAGCGCAACGAGTTCGAGAAAGATTCCGCGGTCGAAGACTCGTGCATTTGATCCTGGAAAACGCGAACAACGCTTCTCACTACCTAGAGCGTGATTCCCAGGGTGTTGTCCATTTATATAACGCGCAGTGGAACGACGATATCCACCATGCTCTGCATGTCCTGCTTACGGGTGAGTCCGACGGATATTATTCCGATTACACGCATGCGCCGCTGGCGAAGTTATGCCGCTGTTTGACTGAAGGGTTTGCGTTTCAGGGCGACTACTCGGAATTTCACAACGAAGCGCGCGGTGAGCTGAGCAAGCACCTGCCAGCCACGGCATTCGTATCCTTCTTGCAGAATCACGATCAGGTCGGTAACCGGGCCTTGGGCGAGCGGATCACGCAACTCGCACCTGCTTCGGCGGTAAGGGCTGCTATGGAAATATTGCTTCTCGCGCCTTCGCCACCATTGCTATTCATGGGGGAAGAGTTTGCGGCTTCGACACCGTTTCTGTTTTTTTGTGACTTCCACGGAGACCTGGCTGCGGCAGTTACTAATGGCCGCAGATCCGAGTTCGCGCGATTTTCAAAATTCAGTTCTCCCGGCATCCGAGAGCAAATTCCTGATCCCAATGCCGAGCAGACTTTTCTCCGCTCAAAGCTGGATTGGCTCAGCCCGAAGCAGCCACCCCACTCACGATGGTTGCAGCTTTATCAAGGACTGCTTTCGCTCCGGCACCGAGCGATCGTTCCCCGCTTGAAAGGAACCGGGAGAGCGGTCATAAACTCCTGCGATGAAAACACACGCGCGCTCGCGATTGATTGGAACCTCGCTGATGGCTCGCTCTTGCAGCTTCGCGCGAATCTCGGAACGCAGGCTTCCGCCTTGACTTCGAGTTCCACAGGAAGTCAGATCTATCCCAGGACACCACTCACCGCTGCCCTGGAGCCATGGTCCGTCGGTTGGTGGATTCGCGAGTAACTCTTCTCGGCTCAGGCGTTAACATTCAGTTACTGCACGAAACCCCTGATGGCGATGGATCGGTTGCGGACTATACGGTGAAAAATGGAGTGCTGCGTTAAAGTCCCTCATCGTGCCGAATGTATCCCAAATCCCGACCGCTACTTACAGAATTCAGCTGAACCGCACCTTCACGTTCCGCGACGCGGCCGCCATCGTTCCATATCTGGCCTCTCTCGGAATCACCCACTGTTATGCTTCGCCCTATTTGCGCGCCCGGCCCGGCAGCATGCACGGCTATGACATCATCGACCACAATGCACTGAATCCCGAGATTGGGACGGCGGAAGACTACGAGTATTTTGTCAGCGAATTGCACCGCCATGGGATGGGACAGGTGCTCGACATCGTTCCGAACCACATGGGTGTAATGGGAGCGGACAACGCCTGGTGGCTCGATGTCCTGGAAAATGGAGAAGCGTCGGATTACGCCGAGTTCTTCGATATCGACTGGGATCCCATCAAAGATGAACTACAAGGCAAAGTCCTGATCCCGATTCTTGCAGATCAATACGGAAATGAACTCGAGCGGGGAGAGCTCAAGCTTGTTTTTGATGATGAACGCGGAGATTTCAGCATTCTTTACTACCAGCATCGTTTTCCGGTGGATCCGGTAGATTATCCCCGAATACTCACCTACGATTTGCCCAAGCTGCAAGAAAAGCTCACGGGTACCAATGAAGACTTCCTTGAGCTCCAGAGTATTACGACCGCGTTTGGCCATTTGCCGGGACGCCGCGGATTAACTGCCGAACAACGGGCGGAGCGGAACCGCGAGAAAGAAGTGCAAAAGCGCAGGCTGGCCGCTCTCTTCGCGCGCTCTGCGGAAATCCGGGATTTTCTTGCATCAAATATTCAGGCATTCAATGGAAACCCAAAGGATTCCACCAGCTTTGAACTGCTGCACGATCTGATCAAGGCGCAGGCCTACCGGCTCGCGCAGTGGCGTGTTGCCGCCGACGACATCAACTACCGGCGTTTTTTCGACATCAACGATCTTGCCGCGCTCCGCACAGAGAACGAAGATGTCTTCAACCAGACGCATCGCTACATCCTGGAATTAGTCACTCAGGGAAAAGTGAATGGTCTGCGGATTGACCATCCTGATGGACTCTATGACCCGGCAAAGTATTTTCGTTGGCTGCAAGAACGGCTGCAATCGGAATCAAGCACGGAACATGGGCGCATCTATCTGGTCGCCGAAAAGATCCTTACGGGCCGAGAGAAGTTGCGCCGCGACTGGCCGCTGGATGGCACCACAGGTTATGAATTTACCAATCTGGTCAACGGACTGTTTGTTGATCGCGCCTCCGCAGATCGCATGGAGCGTTTCTATCGCTCATTTGCCGGGAGCGTTGCTGATTTTCCGGATCAAGTCTACGCCTGCAAGAAACTCATCCTGAAGGTTGGCCTTGCCAGTGAACTGAACGTTCTCGCGAATCTCCTGAGCCGCATCGCTCTTGCAAACCGTCATACCTGCGATTTCACCCTCAACAGCCTCAGAAGTGCTCTGGCTGAAATCATCGCGAATTTCCCGGTTTACCGCACCTATGTCAGCGATCGCGAAGTGTCGGAGGAGGATCGTCATTATGTCGAGCAGGCTATCGCCTCCGGCAAACGGCACAGCAACGCTCCTGATCTGAGCGTCTTCGACTTCATTCGCCGCGTGCTGCTGGTGGAAGTGAATGGGATTGAGCCAGGCTGGTACAGGCGCGCGATTCTGCGCTTCGCCATGAAGTTTCAGCAAGTGACCTCCGCTGTGATGGCGAAGGGCGTAGAAGATACCGCTTTTTACCGCTATCACCGGCTGGTTTCGCTGAACGAGGTCGGAGGCAATCCCGGCAAGTTCGGCACTACAGTGGAAGAATTCCACCGTGCCAATCTGGAACGCATGGCCGAGTGGCCTCACTCCATGCTGGCTTCCTCCACGCACGATTCCAAACGCTCCGAAGACGTGCGGGCCCGCATCGACGTGCTCTCAGAAGTTCCCGCTTCCTGGAGAGTCAGAGCGGCTCGATGGCGAGAGTGGAACCGTAGTAAGAAGATCCGCATTGAAGGCCGGCTGGCGCCTTCGACCAACGATGAATACTTGCTATATCAGACCTTGATCGGAACCTGGCCCGGGCTCGCGGTTGATGACGACTCTTGGCGAACGTACTCGCGGCGCATCGAGCAATACATGTTGAAAGCCGTTCGAGAGGCGAAAGAGCGCACCAGTTGGGCGAACACGAATGAGGCTTATGAATCCGCGCTGACAAAATTCGTCCATTCCATACTTCAGCGTGTTGCCGAAAATCCGTTCCTTGCCGACTTCACGGCTTTTCAGCGCCGCGTCGCTCTGATCGGCGTCTTCAACAGCCTCTCGCAAACGGCGCTAAAAATGACCGCTCCCGGCGTTCCTGATGTCTACCAAGGGAATGAGTTATGGGAGTTCTCGCTGGTGGACCCGGACAATCGCAGGCCAGTTGATTATGAAGTGCGTACGCAATTGCTGAATCAGTTGATCGAAAGCAGCCATCTGCCTGAACACGTCGGGCGAGAGCTGAACGAATTTAAGATCGATCCCGAAAACCCGAAACTGAAGCTCTATCTCACCTGGAAAATTCTGTGCACCCGCAGAGCTGCGCCCGATCTTTTTCAAAAGGGCGGATATATTCCTTTGAAAACCATTGGAACGCGCTCTGGGCACGTGGTTGCGTTCGCCCGTGAACACGCAGGACAGCTAGCGGTTATCGCTGCTCCGCGCTTATGTGCGTCATTGCTGGGGGAAAAACTTCAGAGCATTTGCGATAGCGGGATCTGGGGAAATACCGCTATCGAACTTCCACAATCCGGTGCAACCTGCTACCACAATGTCTTCTCGGGAGAATGCATTCCGGCCGACGTTCGCGAAGTTCAGGTCGCGACACTCTTGCGTAAATTCCCGGTTGCTTTATTGCTCTCCGAGTCGGCCCACTCTGCGCCGGACCAGGAAAAGACCTGCAAATCGGGTGTGCCATCGTAACTGGCTGCCGGAGTCACTGATTTCTCGCCGACATCCTGGCCGGATTCCTGTGCATCCTAAGATCGCTTCTACGAGGAGGAGCCAAGGGAGGATCAGGTGTCAGATTCGCGTCGCATCGAGGAGAGCCGCAAATCATCGAAGCGGAAAATTCGCTATGCCGTGGTGGGGCTTGGCCACATCGCGCAGGTAGCCGTTCTGCCGGGATTCGCAACCGCAAAAAACTCTGAGCTCGTTTCCGTCATCTCCGGCGATGAAATAAAGCGGGAAAAGCTGCGCAAGAAATTCCGCCTGGAAGGTGTCTATTCGTACCAGCAATACGAACGCGCGCTCGTGAACGTAGATGCTGTCTATATCGCGCTCCCGAATCATCTTCACCGCGAATACTCCGTGCGCGCAGCGGAAGCCGGCGTACATATCCTTTGCGAGAAGCCCATGGCCCCCACTGTGGCCGAATGTCAGGAGATGATCGATGCTGCCGATCGGAATGGAGTCAAGTTGATGATCGCCTATCGCCTCCACTTCGAAGCGGGAAATCTGGAAGCTATTCGCCTCGCAAACACTGGAAAGCTGGGCGATGTCCGATTCTTCTCATCTGATTTCGCCCAGCAAGTCGTAGCCGATAACGTGCGTGTAAGTGAAAGCGAAACTCGCGGCGGTGGGCCCTTGTATGACATGGGCGTCTATTGCATCAATGCTACCCGTTACCTTTTTCGTTCCGAGCCAGTTGAAGTAGTGGCCATAACGGCAAACAACGGCGACAAGCGATTTCGCAAAACAGAGGAAATGGCGTCCGCAATCCTGCGCTTTCCCGATGAGCGCATTGCGACCTTCACCTGCAGCTTTGGTGCCGCAGACATCAGCCGTTACACACTGGTAGGAACGAAAGGCATGCTCGTGGCCAATCCGGCCTATGAATATGCTGAGGGCATCAAGCTCGAAGTGACAGAGGGCGGGAAGACAAAGCGGCGAGAATTTCCCAAGCGCGATCAGTTTGCGGCAGAGATCGCCTATTTCTCCGACTGCATTCTGCACAACCGGGAACCGGAGCCCAATGGGTGGGAGGGTTTAGCGGACGTCCGCATTATCGAGTCCATCCGCCAATCTGCGGAATCGGGAGAAACTGTTGAAGTTCCTCAACTGCCCCGAAAGAAACGTCCTTCGGCCAAACAGGAAATTCACAAGCCGCCGCACGATAAGCCCCATACTGTTCGCGCGAAGTCTCCTTCCGGAAAGGCGGCGTGATCTGACCGTTCGCTTACTAATTCGCCGTTGGCGAGGTGCTGGCTGCGATGACTGACATCCTGATCCGCGTGCTGGTGGGCGGATTTGTGGTTTCGTTGTTTTCGTTAATTGGGGACCTGCTCAAGCCCAAGAGCTTTGCTGGATTGTTCGGGGCCGCACCGTCGGTTGCACTCGCCACCATCACATTAACCGCCATCAAGGAAGGGCACGCGTATGTAGCAATTGAGGCCTATTCGATGATATGGGGCGCAATCGCGTTCTTTTTCTACGCCTGTGTTTCGACCCGGATCTTGATTCGTGGGAAATGGTCGTCGTTGCTGGTGACAACCTCAGCTCTCTTCATTTGGGGAGCTGCTTCCCTGGGCTTGTGGTTGGCACTTGTGCGATGAAGATCAGCATTAACATCTCCGAACTTAGCCGTACTCACTGGTATGAGTATCTTTCGCGCTTTCTATTCGGGGGAGCCACTACCGCACTCGCTGGCATTATGGCCAAGAGATTCGGTCCCGGGATAGGAGGCCTGTTTCTGGCTTTTCCTGCAATCTTCCCGGCGACCGCTACTCTTGTCGAGAGTCACGAAAGGAAGAAAAAGCAGCGCCGTGGCGGACACGGAACTTTGCGCGGACGCAAGGCTGCAGCGCTGGACGCCGCTGGCGCCAGCCTCGGATCGTTCGGCCTCCTCGTCTTTGCAATCGTAGTCTGGAAACTCATTGACTCGATTCCAGTCTGGGCCACGCTGCTGATCGCAACAATGGCGTGGTTGATCACCGCAGTTTGTGCCTGGAGGATCTGGAAGCTCTGCTGAGTCCGACTTTTCCAAATACGTGCTCCTTGTATTCGGACCCGCTCCGGAAATGCTTTCCGTGCAGGTAACTCAGCAAGACAACGCCCGTCGGGAAAAGTCGGCTCCACAAAAAGATGAAGCCCCTTGGCCTCAAGGGGCTTGATTGAAAAATCGTTAATGCGATCAGTCGCTGTTCAGGCTGCTTCCGCGAACCTCCCATGAGTTTGCAGGCACGTCTTCAGCGCGTGTAGAGCATAGAGGGCATCTTCCAGCCCCTCTTCTTCCTGAATGTGATCGCCTTGGGTGTGAAACAGCTCCCGAGCGCGGTGTACGATCGCGCGCTCAGCTTCATCGATGAGAACCGGGATCCTGTCTTTGTCGCCTTCCAATAAGGCGGCAACATACAAGTCCTTCCAGTTTTTTTCTTGCGTGTGACTGTTGGTGCTTGGGGCCATACTCTTTCTTCCTCGATCTTCTTCACTAGGAGTGCTAACAGAATGAATGCTGAGGTGGTGAGGCTACATCCCAGCTTTGTGAATTCACAATCCGGATGATGCTGTAGAACCATCGATAGTGCATTCGCGAGTGGCGAATCACCTAGACAAGATCTTCACTTCCAGGATTCGGTTGCGTCGGAGGGGGATACGGCTGATGTGCTTTCTTTTCCCGTGCGCAGCGGGGCATCAGTACCCTCGCTTGCCGGCAACAACTGATTCACAATCGCGAGCGCGTCCGCCGTCATGCCCGGAAAGAGCCCGCCGCCACTCCCAGGCTTAACACGAGTTTTCCAGTCCGCATTTGTTCTCCCTGAGGGTCATGCAGCCGGGCAGGGAAGGCCTGCCCCGCCAGTGATGGTCTGGCAAAACTGCTATGCAGTCTTCCTTTCCCGCGGGATCTTTCCCGTCGCTCCCGGGCCGCGTCCGGCAGCGGATTCCAGCTTCTCCACTCCCTGTTGAATCTCCGAAAACTCGGATACTTTCCAGGTACCTCCCTGGTTCCAAGGGCCACGTACATCTGTCTCGCCGAAGTCGCCTTGACCGGTCGAATCATTGAAGTACTCGTCAACCAGACCCGGCGTGGGGGCAATGTGTCCGATCGAAAATGCGTTCTTCCCCAGGCTCTCCAAGGCTAGCGTGAATGCCTTCATGTGCGTGATCTCGCGTGTCATCAGAAATTGCAGCGCGTCAATCGATCCCGGATCATCGCAAAAATCAATGAGCCGTTCATAGACAATCTTCGCCCGCGCCTCAGCCGCAATATTGCTGCGAAGGTCCACGTCGAGTTCACCTGTGATCTTCAGATAATCCGCGGTCCAGGGATCGCCAGCTGAATTCAACAGGCTCACGCCTCCGCCGCCGGCAATTGCCACCAGCGGATCCGATTCCGCCGCCTCCCGGTTCTTCTTTGTGGGTTTCAGGTGCATGCGCGCCAGCGTACCCACAACTTCGAGGTGGCTCAGTTCTTCAGTGCCGATGTCCATCAGCAGGTCCTTGCGTTCCAAATCCTCGCAGTTCAGTCCTTGAATCGAATACTGCATGGCCGCTGCGAGCTCTCCGTTAGCCCCTCCGAATTGTTCCAGCAGCATGCGCCCAAAACGCGGGTCCGGTGTTCCGACATTGACCGTGTACATAAGCTTCTTAATATGGTGATACATAATGACCTCCTCAGGTCAAAAACCAGAAGTGGCCGTCGACTCGCTATGCGAGTGGACGGAATCAGAGAAGCCAAGCAAGTGGATTGTCAGATCGAGCCGCGAGTGAGAAGGCCTGCGCGAGTAAGCTCTGACTTCAACGAACGACCTTGGCAGCTCCCGCTGACGTAGTTGAGGTTATGGGAGAGCGGACACGAATGGAATTGCCTAGCAGTCCCACAAGAGGCGTTCGCTCTCGCTACCGACGTTGCGAAGGAGAATTCCGAGATAATTCTGCGCCTTATTCAGTTCCAGCATTTCGCGCGGATTTTCCGGCGGAATCTGGCTCAACTCCACACAGCGACCCTGGATTGCTTCCTGCGCCCGCTCGATCTGGGGCAGCGCTTTGTTCCGGTCGGTTTCCACCAGAGCGCTAAAGTAAAGCCGATACCAGTCGGATGTGCTCGGCATCCGGAGACTAATTCTCTTGGATTCGGTTTTGAACTGACGCATGGAAAGCTGCCTCGGAAAACTGCTGGAATGACGAGCAAATTTCATCCAGTAGACAAGACCGGGATGGCAGCCGCAATACAGTGAACTCCCTAAACTTTCGGGCGTCCAAATAGTTTTCCACAGAGGGTAACTCGCGCTTATGCAGCGCTTTGCTTGCCGCCCCGTTTCGGAGGTACATCGTCCGGTCGACCATATTCGTCGTGTGTATGAGTCGGACGCTCCGGATGATCGGCGGCATCCTCCACCCCTTCGATTGCGGAAGCCTCCAGGGCCTGATCAGTCTCAGCCAGCTCTTCAACACTCTCCGAGTCAGCATCTTCCACATCAGAAAGTTGCTGCGGGTCTCCAGATTGTCCCCCACTGTCTGGGCCAACTTCTCCCGGATTGCTCCCTAATTCGTCAGGCCGTGCTTCATTATCTTTATCTCTGTTTTTTCTGGCCATAAATCCTCGAGACTAAACGTCGCTTAGAGGCGACAGCATGGGCAGATGTTGCCGAAGGCTTCGGAACGAATAAAAAACGTTGCTCGGCTGTGATTCTTCCTTACAACTAATGGCTCATTGCTGAAAGAAGACTGCTTGCTACAGTTCCGACCGCAACCAATATTGTTCGCATCACTCGCCGGGGGACAAATTCCTGACACCTCGGTAACGCGGGAATGGTCTCATGCGCTTCTTTGCATGGAAAGGTTCCGACAGCTTAGCCGTTCAGCCTGAAACTCGAAGAGGAACGACGTTTGACATCGCGTACGTCAATAGGCCGGGAACGCATTCGGTCGCTTCGCCAAACATTCATTTCTCCCTGCAACATTTCACCGACGATCATATTCCAATGCCTGTGCGCATCCGTTCCGCCTAACCGGGCGCAGGATGACAGCATCGTCGCACCGCTTCTGATAACTGTTTTCTGAATATTCGTCGCATACAGCAAACTCCTTAGCTGGAGCGGGAAGTAGCTGTATATGGCGTGATTTGTTCGGTTTGTCGGGAAGCCGGACGCTTCTGATGGAGCTCAGCTAGCCTGACAAGACAAGGATTCTGCAACCCGAGCGGCTCATGCACCTGATTTCGTAAAAAATGACAAAAAGTCTCTTTGCGAATGCTGCGGAATGGAGTATGTTGGCCGACATCGAAATTCGCGTCTGGGGGTCTGGAGGCCCATCTTTATCCGAAAGAGCATTTCCCTTGCGGAGCACAGTTCGCAGATGCCTCGATTAGGAAATCGGTGACGCCTCAGTGACCCGAGAGGGACCCCGCCATGAAGGACCGTTTCTGCCTGCCCTCGTTGTTGGTTGTTGGAGTTTTCATCATCTCGGCTGTTTTGCTGGCTGCTGGAGCTACTGGCGATCCCGCGTTGCCCGTGAGCCAGTCCGCTGCAGCGTCTGCCGACAAACCTCCTGACTCCATCTCCGAGTTCGCCATCCCCGGCCCACTGCGTTCGTTTCTGCGCATGGCGGGCGTCAGCCAGCAGGTAACACCCGACGAGGTGCTGCCCTCCGTGAGTTGGAGTGTCGTGAACCTTGGCTATGAGGGAGACCGTCCCACGGAATTTCTGCTTTTGCTAAGACGCTATGTCGTCCAAGCGCGAGAACTCTCCGAGTTGGCCGGCGCCAACCAGGTCATTCACATTTCCAACTGCGACGAGGCGCGACCCCTTCTCCGCATCCTCGGCTATCGGGTGATGGGCCAGTGTGGGCAGTCCGGAGCGTGGCTGCTTACCTCCGATGCCGAACGAGCATTTCTCACCGTCGATTCAGGATTTCCACTTACCGACTTGGAACAAAGTCTTGGGGGAGGGAAGGCGTTTGAATATCCGTACCCCTCGTCTCGCGTTCCGGTAATCTTTCGCGAAAACGATTGGACCATCGCCAGCCCAAAGAATCATCTTGAGAGCAGCAAGGACCTGATCGACACCATTCTGAACGACCGTGCCGTCGCGCGTCTGTACTGGGCGCTTTCCAAGTTCGATTCCGAGACCCGCGATTATATGCAGCGGAATATCGGAATTCGCAAGCTCCTTGCGTACGGCCCCTACCTTGATTTTTATGGCAGTCACATCTGCGTTCGTGGCGGACGCGTCTTGGTGCCGGGCGGCCCCGAGCGCGAGTCAGCCTGGCAGGAATTGACTGGTGCGAGCCCGGCCTCCCCGGTCGACTTTATTCCGCGACTGGTGCTGAAGGACAGAGGCTGGCTGGTTGCCTATTTCGACGCTCTCTCGATGGTCAGTCAGGAGCAACAGGAAGCTCTCACCAAAGGAGAGCGTCTGCGCGCTTACTATTCTGCTTTCCGGGTTTCCGATCGATCTCTCACCGCAGCTACCGGCGTATTCCGGCCGGCCCCGTTGCTCGTCCTGCTGTTCAACCAGGTTCAATGGGATCAAAATGGTCAGCCCCTCGTCCCCGGCGGTCTCGAGGTATGGAGAGAAATTCTGACTCACAGGAAAGCTGCTCGCGCGCTGCAAGACAAAGAAAAAAAGTACTCCCTCAAGACGCCCGACGAACTTCTCCAAGCGATGTTCGCGCTGTCACATAGAGATTCCGATCCAAACCCAGTCAAGCCGTACCTGGCCTTGGTAGCTCTGGACAGCAGACGTTCTCCCCAAAATCGATTGTCGGCCGAAACCGTCCGCCTGATGACCCTGAAATACAGCCTTTATAGCGATCAATACCGCATCTTCTGTGAATTCCCGGAGTTGAGCGACGCTTCTATCTCGCTTTTTCTGGACACGGCGGACCATCTGGGAAAAACGCCGAACCAGGTCCGTGCGAATGCGTTTGGCATGATGCAAGCCAGCATCGGGCTCTGGCAGATTCTCGCCCGCCAGGGACAGATACCGCCCGCACAACTAGATGATTCCTGGCAGAACGTCCTGAAGTCCTTCTCGCATGTGCATTCGGCCAGCGAGATTTACGATGCTGGACGAGCTTCCTTGTCTGAGTTGTCGCGCACGACGACTGGTAAGACCACGATTTCGCAAGACGAATTGATTGAGTTGCTAGCTGGCCCACGTCAATCCACGGCCGACGGAAAAAAAGTTCATACCGAGATCGCTGACCGAATCCGCTCAGTGCTCGATGGACAACGCCTCGTCTCACTCGACACGCTCATTAGTTTGGGGGACGCATTAGCGGCTAAGGCCAGTGGAACTACGCCCGACGATTATGTGTTCACCCTGGCGGGCGAACTGCATGAGTTCGAAATGCCTCAGCCCATGTTCTCCAAGAGCGAACGGGAGGAATGGGCGGCCCGAGTCTACAACAACAACCACACCGACCAGGAAATGCGCAGCAACGTAGGAACGGTTTTGAAATCTACGAAGGCTTCGCACAACCAGATCGAGGATGCCCGGGGCGAACTCACGTCCTTTCTTCGAGACACTCTGGTCGGCCTCAACTATGCGTATTACGAACCGCCCGGCGCGCAAGCGTTGCACAACAATCCGCTATTCGTGCGCAACCATGATTTTGCTGGCGAAACCGTCGAGGGCATCAGTGCTCTCTGGCAGTCCCCGCAGTTGTTCGGTGCCGGTTACCCCGCGGGCGGCGGCGCCCACCTGGTCGGTTCTTTGGCTGATCTGCCGTACGTGTTGGCGGAGCTCGAGCAGGACTTTATTGCTCCCCGCAACGTGCAGGCGCTTATCTGGAAAGAATTGGTTCCCAGCCTCTTGACTAGCGCCGTTCTGCCTCGGTGGTGGGATGTCACCCCGCATGAGATGCATGCCGTCGCTCTCTATCAACAGGCGGGCGAAGAGCTGGTGACCACCTCCGTAGAAGATGAAGCGCTGCGCAGCAAGGTCCTCTCAGTTCTCGCAGACCGGCTTCCGCCCCGTCGTGCCGAACAAATCGAGCAAGCGCTGCGTCAACGGCGAACTCACGACATGATCGCGATGTTGCTTCCTGCTGACACCTTTTATCTAATGGAGGAGTTCGAGCACCGGTACCCCGATCAGGCTTCCACCTTCAGCAAGTCGGCCAAGGAATTAGCCAGCCTGCGACAGCAAGACCCACAGGACATCAATTGGACTCGCCTCTCCCGTGACTTCGGAGTGCCGCACCCGACTTTACGCGACACCTACGGTTGCGCTCTCCTCAATGTTCCGCCTCTGCCCGCATTCTCCGGCTATGCCAGCCGACTGTTAGGAGAATCGTGGGACTCGTCCAATCTTTACTGGGCTCGTCTTGCCGACGAGAGCGGACGCTCTCCAGTCGAACTGAATCTGCTGGTGCCCGAACTCACCCAGCATATGGTCGAGAAGACGTTCGCCACCGACCTGGAAGACTGGCCCGCCATTCTTCGCGCTATGCGCGAAACCGGCGAAGAGTTTCGCCAGGGAAAAATTGCTGCTCTGCCGGAGCTACATGAGCCGCAGCCGTCAAATGCTCAAGTTTCGAAAACGGAGTGAGATATGTCCACGAGCGCAGGAGCTATTCGCAAAACCAATAGCGCAGTACACATAATCCGGACACCCCATTTCTTGCTTTCTCTTTTTCTCGTGTTGTGTACCGGCGGCGGGACCAGTCTCAACGGGCAGAGCTCTGATCTGCGGGTTGTTGTCCGATTGGTTCAACTCAATGTGGCGGTCACGGACAAGAAAGGCGCTTACGTGACCGGACTGCGTCCGCAGGACTTTGTTATCAACGAAGACGGAATCACCGAGAAGATGGCCACCTTTGCCGAGGGCAATGCCCCGGCACGCGTCGTCAACGGGGATGAACTGCCGCCCGCCCAGCAAATCGAACAGGCCGCTGACCGGGTGAAGGATCCCAGCTTCAGTTCGTTGATCGCCGGGTCCGATGTGTTCATCCTGTTCGATACCAGCAACTACATGTATCGCGATTTTGTCTTCGCACAGGATGCCATCACCGAGTTTGTGCATTCGCTTGGAACGGCTGACAAGATTGCCTTCTACTCATACAGCCGGGAGCTCTCGCGTGCTACCAACCTTACCCCGGATAGGATTCAGGTCTTGCGTGGTGTGCGTTCCACCGTCGCCGGAGACTCTGCCGCCCTCTATAACGCTCTCCTGCTGACTGTTAAGGATGCCGCGCAGTACACCGGAAGAAGATTCGTTGTCGTATTTTCGAACGGCCCGGACAATGCCAGCGTAGTTCCACCCGAGGATGTCGCGGAAATCGCCCAGTCTGCCGGTGTCTCTGTCTACATGATCAGCACGCAGGAGGCGAGATTGGAACCCGTCTCTACTGCGGTGTTTGAGCGCATGACCGCGGCTACCGGCGGCAAAGCTTATTTCGCCAAGAGCTGGAAAGATGAGCGCCGCGCGTTTGGGTCCATTCAGGACGATCTGGCTCACCTCTATTCTCTCAGCTATTACCCCAAGGCGAATCCCAACAATGGCTGGCGTTCCATCACGGTGAATCTGGTTGGCGAGAAAGCGAAGAAATACCACGTTCGCACTCGAAATGGATACCGCCTCGAGCCCACGCGGTTCTCCTCTCCGCGAAAGACCACGGCCCTCGATGTTCAGCCCGCAGGAGCAAATTAGGATTCAGAAATAAACATTGCCTGAGTAGCTCCAAATTTCGCCTGAACTTGGCACATATCTTGCGAGACATTGGTTCGCGAACGCGGCTCTCAATGTCTTGACACTCTCGATTGTGTTCCGCTCAAACCGCGCTCTGGTTGATTTCTATAAGTTGAGCAGTGTGTTCTTCGATGAGAGCGTAATTACCTCAGCTCACATAAAGATCTCCCTCTGAACTCGCTCGCGTGGCATTCACTTAAAGTCTTTCCTGAACATGCCGATAACATTTAACACAAGCCGGCCTGGGTCTTTTTCCCTGCCGACCTGGATTCAAAAGGAGTTCGGTCCCATGGACAGCGTTCGGGTGCTCATTGTGGATGACTCGTCGGTAATGCGAAAGATTGTGGAGCGCTCGCTGCGGCAAGCGGGCATCAATTTGGCGCAGGTTCTCGAAGCCGGAAACGGAGCCGATGCCCTTGGCGTACTCAACCAGGCGAAAGTAGACCTCATCCTGTGCGACATCAACATGCCCGTTATGGATGGCCTCGAGTTCGTACAACAGTTGCCTGGCATCGATAACGCCAAAGGTGTTCCGGTGGTGATGATTACGACCGAGGGCAGCGAAGGCCATGTCGTCAAGGCTCTATCGTCAGGCGCCCGGGGTTACATCCGCAAACCATTTACTCCCGAACAGGTGAAAGAACGTGTTCTTCCCGTTTTGGCAGGTAACCAATGAGCGCTATTAATCCGAATCCGGTTACGAACGAAAGCCGCCAGTCCTGGATTCCGCTGCTCGAGATCGCGGCGCGGGAAGTATTTGAGCGCATGCTGGAAAGCCAGTTGACCTCGCCCACCAATTCGGTTATCGAAGACGGGCTCGACATTACCTCGATGGTAGGGCTCGCCGGCCAAATCTGCGGAGTACTTACCGTCCGCTGCACGACTGCCTCTGCGGTACTCATGGCGTCGAAAATGCTTGGCGTCGATGCAAGCCAGGCAGGATCGGAAATGTGGGATGCCGTGGGAGAAGTTTGCAACATGATCGCCGGCAACTTCAAAAACAAGATCTCGGGCATGGGCGATGGATGCATGCTCTCCGTGCCTACGGTAATCACCGGCGCTGACTACACGCTGCATTCGCTGGCTTACTCCGGCAAAATTGAGACCCGATTACTCTTTGAAGGGAAACCTCTGATCGTCTCCATCGAAGTGCACAGCTAGTCCTCCGCCTTACTTTCTCGGAAGAACCGGCGAACCCGTGTGGTTGCGGATACTCTCGTATTCCCGTGAAACTCCATCACTTGCGGATGCATGCCTCAGCGCCTTGGCACATCCGAAGCCCGGTTTTTAAGGTGTCACAGCAGGCTGGGGTTTGAACACGGCATCGACAACCGTCGTGATCTCCTCCATAGCCCCATCAATATCCATCGTGAGCCGGGCTAGGTCCATGTTGGCGAGGGCCGGATAGTGTTCCACTAATATGGCCCACGCCCCTTCCCCGGCCAGGTCCACGCCCATAGCTTCGTAATACCCGTAGCCCAAATCGCGCAAGCGGCACAGCAGGTCACTCAGATAGACCAGCGACACCAGAGACGCGGCAACCGGCGCCGATGCAACATCGTGGTGATACTCAATAACAGCCGTCAGATCGGCGGAGAACGTCCACCGTTCGGCCAAGATTTTCCCGCTTTGACAGTGGTCGAAGCCGAGATGCTCCTGCTCGCTCCGATGCAGCGCGACGTGGCCCCCTTGTGCCTTCTGCACGCAACGGCGAAATTCCTCGGTGCACGTCACGGTGTTGACCAGGATTCCCAAGTCATGCAACAAACCGGCGAGATAAGCCTTCTCCGGATCGGGATAACCAATGAGCCGCGCCATCTTGCTGCTGACAAGCGCACAACCAAGGGAATGACGCCAGAAAGTCACCGCGTCCAGAGCCCATTTGTCAGGTGGAACGATCCGATTGAGGCAGCAGCCCAATACAATCGCCTCAATTCGTTTGAAGCCCAGAGCCAGAATCGCACTGCGCACGGTCTCCGCATTCTGCCGCCCGAACAAAGGCGAGTTCGCCATTCGCAAGCACTGCGCGGCGATTGTGGAGTCATAGGACACCATCTCCACCACTTTCTCTACGTTTATTTCTTCCGGCGCCATCTTCAGCATTGAAATCAGTGGGCGGACGATCGTCGGGAGGCTCGGCATCGACTCCAACGCCTTAATTCGCGGACGAACTTCCTCGAGTGTGCTCATAGCTTGCTTCCCCCCGCGTACCCCATGGGCGGTTTCCAGTACCCGACAGTTCCGGGAAAGTGCACCAGGTGAAATCGATCGTTCACTTGATACAAAGATTCGGCGTGTCCCAGAAACAAATAACCTCCGGGCAGCAGGTTGGAGTAGAAGTGCTGCACCACCTTACGCTTCGAAGCCAGATCGAAGTAGATCAGGACGTTGCAACAGAAGATCAGATCCATGCCTTTTAGGAATGTCATCTTGCTGTCGTCGTTCAGGTTGACCCGCTCAAACCGGATCAGCGATTTCAATTGGTCCATCGTCTGCAGCCGGCTTTCGTCGTGAGGTTTGAAATACTTCTTGCGCAGTATTTCGGCGGTGCTGCGCAAAGCGTATTCCCCGTAAATTCCCGCCTTGGCGGTTACCAGCGAGTTGTCATTCAAGTCAGTGGCCAGAATGTCGAAAGTCCAACCGCTTAAAAGTCGTGAACTTTCCTCGAGCAAGAACATGGCTAGCGTGTAGGGTTCCTCACCCGTGGAGCATCCCGCGCTCCAGAGGTGAAGTCGCTTGAATCCCATCGCGCTCTTGGCGGCCAGAATCTGAGGCAAAATCACATTGCGCAACGCGTCCAGTTGCGGCGGGCTACGGAACATGTAGGTCTCACCGATCGTGATTTCATTCAGTAGTAACCGCAATTCTGCTTCCCGATTTCCTCTAACCGTGAGATGGTCCAGGTATTCGGCGGGCGCATTCGCTTTTACGACGCTCATCCGGCGTGCGCACCGCGAAGCAAGAAGGTATAGCTTCTCCTCGGGATGATAGATACCCGAAATCTGGTAGATCAGGTCGCGAATCTTTAGATAAGCCGGATCCTTCAGATTCTCCAATTCTGGCTTTACGATCGCTCTTGCCGTAGCCGTTTCCACCTGTTATCTGCTCCGTTCGGCGTCGATGCCGTGGGTCATTGACTTACCGAGGCATGCACGCCTGCAGTCTGCCTTCGGCTGCAGGCGATGCGCCGGACCACCTCTGGGCTGATCTCCGGAAGCGGGATGATCTTGTCAGCTACTCCCGAGCTGACCACCGCTCCCGGCATGCCCCACACTACCGAAGATGCTTCGTCCTGCACCAGAATTTCCCCGCCTGCTTCGTGAATGTGCTGCGCTCCGCGCGCGCCGTCGGAACCCATTCCCGTCATCACCACGCCCAACACACCTGCTCCATACACTTCAGCCACGGAGCGAAAAAGCACGTCAACCGCGGGCCGGCAGGAATTTTCCGGCGGGTCCTGATTCAGCGTCAGGACGATCGCATCGCCCTTGCGGGCTAAGGCCATGTGATAGTCGCCGCGGGCAATCCAAACGTGGCCTGGTTCAAGTTTTTCGCCCGCTTCTGCCTCGTGCACCAACAGCTGAGACTGCGAGTTCAAGCGGTCGGCGAGCAGGCGCGTGAAAAGCGGTGGCATATGTTGCACCACCACAACCGGCACGGGAAGATCTGCGGGAAGTCGTGGGATGACTTCCGCCAGGGCGTTGGGCCCTCCGGTGGACGTCCCGATGGCAAGCACCTCGATCGCTTGACCGAATCTTTTTTTCCCCGGAGAAACCGGATGCAAAGGAACAGCCGTCCCCCGGTTTCGCCGGGCGAGCGAGATGATTTTTGCGACTAACTCGCTCCGCACCTGCTCCACCGAGTTGGCCAGGCTCTTGCTGTTGCTGGGCTTGGTCACGTAATCGGAAGCGCCCAGGGCCAGGGCCTCGAGTGTGATAGCGGCGCCTCGCTCGGTCAGCGTGCTGAACATAATGACCGGGAGCCGAGGATAGAGCTTGCGAATCTCGACCAGCGTCTCGATTCCGTTCAAGCCGGGCATTTCGATGTCCAGGGTGACCACGTCAGGATTCAATTGCGGTATCTTTGCCAGGGCAATCGCGCCGCTGGAAGCCGTGCCTGCCACTTGGACTTCGGTGCTGGCGGACAGCGCGTCCCCGACCACCTTGCGAACCACGACAGAATCATCGACAACCAGAACCCGAACTGGGAGCATAGGACCTGTACTCGCTGAGAGCGGATGTTATGAGCACCCGCGAATTGGTGAGGCCCGCCGATAGCCTTCCGCTTTTGCGGAAGTGGCAAACTCGAGTCCCACACGGAGCCTGTTCAAAAGCGGACGCGAAGCTGCCTCCGTTCTATGCTTGTAGCGTCCGCCCCGCCTGCGCTTACTTGTTGTTCAGCCTCTGCACCAGGTCACGCAGATCGGCTGCCATCTTCGTAAGGTCGTGTGCGGCTTTGAGGGAATCGTTCGCGCCCTGGGCAGTGCTTTTGGACGCATCGGCGACTCCGCCGATATTCTTGGCGATTTCGCCCGAACCCTTGGCCGCTTCGCCGACGTTGCGCGCCATCTCGTTCGTGGTGGCGTTCTGCTCCTCCACCGCGGTGGCGATGGTATTGGAAATGTCGTTCACCTGCTTGATGACGGAGCTGATCTGTCCGATCGCGCTCACCGCCCCTTTGGTGTCGCCCTGAATGGCTTCGATCTTGCGGCTGATGTCCTCGGTCGCCTTAGCCGTCTGCTTGGCGAGCTCCTTGACCTCGTTGGCCACGACCGCGAACCCCTTGCCTGCTTCGCCGGCGCGGGCAGCTTCGATAGTGGCGTTCAACGCCAGGAGATTTGTCTGTTGGGCAATCGAAGTGATGACCTTAATGACCTGGCCAATTTCAGTCGAGGAATCCCCGAGTTTGGTCACGATCTGGTTCGTCTCTTCCGCTACCTTGACCGCGTTAGTGGCGACCTTGGCCGATTCGTGAGCGTTCTTGGCAATCTCCTTGATGCTGGTGCTCATCTCCTCGGTGCCGGTGGCTACCGTCTGCAGGTTCTTGTTGACTTGCTCCGCGCTGGCGGAAACGACACTGGCCTGCGTTGAGGTCTCCTCCGCATTGGCGCTCATCTGCTGGCTGGTCGCCGTCAGCTCTTCCGATGCACCCGCCAGGGACTGCGAGATCCGTTCGATGTCTTGGGCGGTCTTCACGCGCGCGGTCACATCGGTGGCGTACTTGACCACCTTGCAGGGTTTGCCGTTCAGATCCAGAATCGGGTTATACGAGCCCTGGATCCACACTTCTTTTCCCGCTTTCCCGATGCGCTTATACTCGGCCGCCTGGTACTCTCCGCGATTGAGCCTCGCCCAGAAATCCTTGTACTCGGTGCTGCGCCGGTACTCTTCGTCGACAAACATGCCGTGGTGTTTGCCTTTAATCTCCTCGAACGTGTAGCCCAACACTTTGAGAAAGTTCTCGTTGGCGGCGACAATCGTGCCATCCATCTGGAACTCAATTACTGCCAGCGATTTTTGAATGGCGGCAATCTGGCCCTGATAATCGGCGTTCTCCAGCTTCTGCGCGGTCACATCGATAGCGTATTTGACCACCTTTAAAGGTTTTCCGTTGAGATCGAGAATCGGGTTATAGGACGCCTGAATCCAGACCTCCTTGCCGCCCTTGCCGATGCGCTTAAACTCGTCAGCGACGTATTCGCCCCGATTCAGCCTTGCCCAGAATTCCTTGTAGTCGGCGCTGCGGCGATACGCTTCGTCCACGAACATGCTGTGATGCTTGCCTTTGATTTCATCGAGCGAATAACCCAGCGCTTTCAGAAAATTGTCATTGGCGGTGAGCACGGTTCCATCCAGGGTGAATTCAATCACGGCTTGTGCTTTGTGGATGGCTGTGATCTGCCCCTTGAGGTCTGCTTCCAGCATTTTCTGTTCAGTGATGTCCCAGAAATAATTCACGACCTTGTAGGGTCTGCCGGTGTGGTCGAGGACCGGGTTGTAAGAGTATTGGATCCAAAGTTCCTTGCCCTGCGCGGTCTTCCGCCGGCCTTCGCCATTTACGAATTCGCCCCGATTCAGCTTGTCCCAGAGTGCTCGGGATGCCGCCTTGTATTCAGGATCCTGTCGCGTCGCTGCATCGGTGAACACGGTATAGGGTTTCCCCTTGAGGTCCTCAAGTGCATAGCCATTGGCGCTCAGGAAAAGGTCGTTCGCGGTGAGGATGATGCCATCCATGGAGTACTCGATAATTTCGTGCGATCTGGCGATGGCGTCGACTTGCGCGGCGCAATCGGCGAGTTGCTCGTGAGTTGCGGTGGTTTCCAGACCGACGGCTTCCTCGTCCAGAACGGCTGCGGAGGATTTGTGATTTTTCGACATGAGTTTGCTTCCTTTTTGCGGCGTAGCCGCTGGATTGGTATTGAATTTAAATTCGGGCTGCGCAGGTGCGGCCAGGGCCACAACCTCTTGCGCCAGATGCTCAGGGACTCGCAGCGCGCGCAGGCTGGCGGCCAGATGCTGCGCGGCCCGCTCGTAGAGTTTGTTTTCCAACGAGAGCCGAGCGTGAATCGGCCCGGTCCGCTCGCCGCTATAGGTCGCCGGGCCGCCGAGCGCGCTGCTCAAGAATCCGACCTGCCGGGTCTTCAGAGCGAGGGCGTTCACTCCTGCGAAACAGGGTTCCAGTTCGGGATCGGATAAAACCCGGCCGCAGAATTCTTCGACGATTCCTTCCATGCCCTCTTTGCCGCCTAGCTTGGCATAAAGGGAGTCGGTCCTGCGCACGTTTGGAATTTTCACTTCCATCAGGTCTTCCCAGTTGCCTCAGTTCGTCCGGTCGCCTACGCGCCCGCCTTCTTCGCCGCTGGTCACCGCCCGTTCGGTGTTGAGCACCAGCATCAGACGGTCCTGCAGTTTGTAAACTCCCCGCACCAGTTCGCGAGCTTGTCCCTTCAGGGTTTCCGGAGGCGGTTCGAAATTTTCTTCGTCAACTTGCAGCACGTCGCCAATCTCGTCCACCAGAAAGCTGACAGCGCCATCGTCAGTGCGGACCACGACATTCATGGGAAGTTGCGAATCCGGCATTTCCGGCATGCCAAAGCGGCGGCGCAAGTCCAGCGCCATGACGATCTGCCCCCGCAGGTTGATCAACCCTCGGATCACCTGCGGTACCAGCGGCACTCGGGTCATCTCCTGGTAGCGGATCACTTCCTGTACCTGCTGCACGGGCACGCCGAAGAACTGGTCTTTCAGAAAGAAAGTGCAAAACTGCTGCGTTTTCGCCACGAGTATTTCTCTCCTTCAGGCTTGCGCCCCGGCCAGCAACTGCCGTTCGCCGGTGGCCGCGATCAGCCCCGGCACATCCAGAATGTCAGTCACCCGTTTCTGGATGACCGCCGAGCCCAGAATCCCTTTGCGCCCGGTGTGGCGCTGCATGACAAACGACTCCTCGACAATGTCAAGGATCCGGTCGACCACCAGCCCCACACTCCTGCCTTTGTCTGAATAGACGACTACGTGCAGGGATTCCTGTTGGGTCTGGGCAGCTTTGCAGTGCTGTCCTTCGAGTACCCCGGAGACACGCACCAGCGGCATGATCTGCCCGCGGTATTGCACCACTTCCTGGTCGGCGGCAATCTCCACGCTGTTGCAGGAGAATTCTTCCAGGCGAGCCACCAGCGCCAGGTCTACCGCCATCCTTCCGTTTTCCCCGTACTGGAACAGCAGGACGGCGTTGCGCTGGCTTCCCCCGTCCGCCGCTAGCGCGTCCGCGCTTCCGTTTTCCGCCACGGCTCGGTCGCGGACTTCACTGACCACGCTGGCGCGCTGCGCCAGTCCCATGACATCGAGAATCAGCGCCACCTTGCCATCGCCCATGATCGTGGCTCCGGCGTATGTGTTGATGATCTTCAACTGCTTGCTAAGCGGTTTCACCACGATTTCTTCGGTGTCGTTGATTTCATCAACCACCAGGCCGAATTGCCGGTCGTCGGCGCGTAACACAACAATGTTGACGTTCTGCATTTCCGAACTTTCCGCGTTCTGGCCTTTCGCCTCCATCTTCAGCTCCCGGTTCAGGTACACCAAAGGCAGCAAGCGCTCCCGCAGGCGATACACCGGAGCGCCGTTGACCTGCTCAATGCCCTTGCGCGCCTGTTCGCCTTCCAGGCGCACCAGTTCGAGCAGGCTGACTTGCGGGATGGCATAACGATCACCGGCGGTAGTCACAATAAGTGCGGGAATAATGGCCAGGGTCAGCGGAATCTTAATGCGCACTGTCGAGCCGTGCCTGACCTTGGATTGCACATCGACAGTGCCGCCAATCTTTTCGATATTGGTTTTGACGACATCCATGCCAACGCCGCGCCCGGAGACATTGGTGACTTTCTCGGCAGTCGAAAAGCCTGGCAGGAAAATAAGGTTGGTGATTTCGCGCTCCGTCATGCGCGCCGCCTGATCGGCGCTGACCAGCGCCTTCTGGAGGGCTTTATTGCGGATCTTCTCGTAGTCCAGTCCGGCCCCGTCGTCGGTGATCTCGATATTGACTTGGCCGCCTTCATGAAAGGCCCGCAGAAACAACAACCCTTCCGGATTTTTTCCCGCCGCCCGGCGCGTCTCCGGAGCCTCAATGCCGTGATCGACGGCGTTGCGCACCAGATGGGTCAGCGGATCCTTGATGGCCTCGATGATGGTCTTGTCGAGTTCGGTTTCCTTGCCCTCCATCTCGATGCGTACCTGCTTGCCGCAGCCGAGAGCAACGTCGCGCACCGTGCGCGGGAACTTGCTCCAGATGTTGCCGATTGGCTGCATCCGGGTTTTCATCACCCCCTCCTGCAACTCGGTCGTGAGCAGATTCAGGCGCTGACTGGTTCCCAGCAGTTCACTGTCATCGGTGGAATTGCTGTATTGCACGATCTGGTTGCGCAGCAGAACGAGCTCGCTCATGCCGTTCATCAACCGGTCAAGCTGGCCTACGTCGACTCGGATGGTGCTGTCGCTGGCACTCTGCGCCCGCGCCTGTTGCTGCAGGTTTAGCGCATCCACCACATCCTGAGGCCGGATCGCTCCCCGCTCCACCAGAATTTCACCTACATGCCGGGGGTCGCCCGTGTTCTGCTGCTCCACCGCTTCGGCAACGTGGCTGGCATCGGCTTTGCCTTCGTTAATGAGAATGTCGCCGAGTTTCAGTCCAGGCGGAAGCCAGGGGTTCTGCGGAGGTTCCGCATTCGCTCGCGTGGAATCCGTACCGCTTTCCTGCCTGCTTTCGAGCAGACGCGTCAGGGTGGCGATCAGTTCCTCGTCGTGGCGCTCCCCTTCGTTGCCGGACGCTTCAATGCTGCTGAGCATCTGGCGCACCGCGTCCACCATGGACAACAATGCGGTAGTGATTTCAGGAGTAAGTCTGAGTTGCCCATCGCGCAGGCGTGCCAACAGGCTTTCGCCGACGTGGGTCACCGCTTCAAGTTGATTGAAAGCGAGAAAACCCGACGTGCCTTTGATGGTATGGATGGTGCGGAAAATGCTGGCCAGAGTTTCCCGGTTACCAGGATCTTTTTCCAGTGTGATCAGTTCCTGGTCGAGTCGGTCCAGGTTTTCGTAAGTTTCCACTAAGAATTCTTTGACAATTTCCGCGTCGCTCATGAACAAATGCCTTTCTAGTCCCTGAAGTGTCTTCCCTCACGATTTCCCATTGGCCCAGAACCAGCGCGAAGGTCCGCTAACCTCGCCATCGCCACAGGTGCACGTTGCCCTTCATCGGTCTTTAATCTGTGGACCTTTAGTCGGCTTGCGTAATACGCGGAACTTAGGTAGATGTGTGCCCGGATCGCGTGTGCCGTTCTGAAGTTGCCACTCCGGGCCGCTATCTCACACAATTGTGAAAATTGGCCGCTCATTTTTACGATTAGAACTATGTAAGCTGAGTCACGTTTAGTCTGTGCACTCTCTTCGCCAAAGAAACCCTGAGTTCCGTTACCAAGTGACGCGTCCCATCGAACTTTCCGACGACGCCCGACGCTACAAGCAAACGACAACCAGGACGGGAAAGGGTCTGTCTGTGACTATCCGAGCGCGGCTTGACGCGCGGCAGCATGAGATTCAGACATCCTGAGCCATTGATCTCGCACAGGCGGTATGGTCCGCGACTGCCATGGGTTTTTATTTTGAGGCGTAGTCAGCCGGCTTATTAACAATTCAATCCTATGGATGGATGCGATGGGGCTTTGCCATATTGTGATATCTTCCCGATAACTTCTTAGGAGGGGCCATGCATCTGCTTGTTCTCTCGCTCGCTATGGAGAGTATTTCCCACATAAGGTTCACAAAATCGATTATCGGCCTCGGTTTGTTCGTATTCTTAGCCGGCGGCTCGCTGTTTTCGCAAGAATCGGGCACAACCGTTACGGTCGACCGGAACGTGGTTCAGGCCCTCTTGCAAAGGATCTCCAGCCTCGAGGCGAGCGAGAAAGAATTGCGCGAGCGAGTGTCACAACTGGAAAAAGGCGCAGCGCCCTCCGCTACAGTCGCCGCAAATCCGAGTGCTCCTCTTCTGAGTACTGTTTCGCCACACCCGGAGACGATTGCGGCGACCACCGCGCCGAGTCAGCCTGATCCCTTTCCGAAGCCTCAGTCCGAGCAGATGGGCCCCGTGGACCAAGAGCGCATGGACGTGAGTAAGACCCAGTTGAATATCCGGGGGTTCGGGGATTTCGGACTTTATGGAGGAAATCAGAAGGGACAGACAACCACCTTCAGCCTGGGGCAAATGAATCTCTTTATCACCTCGAACTTATCGGAACGTTTTCGATTTCTTACCGAGTTAGTGTTCGAAGTGCACCAGGATAACGATTTCGAGGAAGATCTCGAACGCATATTGCTCGAATACTCAGCCAGTGACTATTTCAAGCTTTCGGCGGGCAGGTATCACACGGCTATTGGCTACTACAACACTGCGTATCACCATGCTACCTGGTTTCAGACTACCACCGAGCGTCCTTACATTTTCGCCTTCGAAGATGAGGGCGGCATTCTGCCAATTCACAACGTGGGCGTCGAAGCATCTGGGCTGATTCCATCGGGACAGCTGGGACTGAACTACATAGCCTCAGTGGGAAACGGCCGCAACTCAACCAACCCGGACGGCGAACCGGTGCAGAATTATGTGGATGACACCAACCACAAGGCAGTTAACCTGGCGCTCTTCGCGCGACCGGATGCAATTCCAGGATTGCAAGTTGGTTTTTCCGTTTACCGCGACGCGCTGTTTCCTCCCAACGTGCCAAGAGTGAATGAAACGATCGTAGATGGATACGCGGTACTCGCACGGCCGCGATTTGAGTGGCTCAATGAGGCATTGATGATCCGCCACGCTGTACTCGGGGGCCACGTTTTCGAGACCCCCTCGTTCTACTCGCAAATTTCTGAACGATTCGGGTTGTATCGCCCATATTTCCGTTATCAATACGTTAATGCTTCGAGCCAGGAGCCGATCTTTCCCCAAGTCGGGCTGCGGACGGGACCTTCTGTGGGTATACGCTTTGATCCTGCCGAATCGGTTGCGCTGAAATTGCAGTATGATTACACAGAACTGCGCCGGCAGTCGCCGGTGATTGACGGCAAGAGCTGTCCGCAATTATCGATGTGCGCCCCCAACGCACTCGCATTGCAAGTCGACTTTAAGTTCTAACGGGTCGGGAGAGATGAGAAACGGGCGACAGCGTCTGGGATTCAGGGTTTTATTGCTCGGAGTATTCACAATTGCATTCGTGTGGCGCGGGACTGCAATGGATCCCCGCGCGACATCGTCACCGCGGGTCAACTCCACCACCCAGTCTTTAGCGATCATTATTAACCGCGCCAATCCAGTAGACAATCTTTCCCTCGTGGAATTGCGAAGGCTTTTCTTGGGGGAGCGCAATCATTGGCCAAATGGCCACCGAGTCGCGGTTGCCATGCTCGATTACGGTCAACCCGAAAGGCAAACGGTACTGCGCCTGATCTTTCGCATGGACGAGAAGACTTATCAGGATCACCTGCTACGAGGAATGTTCCGGGGGGACGTGTTCGTCGCTCCCAAGACCTTGGCGTCCCCGACGATTGTGCGTAAGTTCATTTTCAACGCGCCCGGAGCGATAGGATATGTCCGAGCCAGCGACGTAGACGGGACTGTAAAAGTGGTCCGTATCGACGGCCTCTTGCCTCAAGATAAGGATTATCCCCTGCAGATTGACGAGTAGTACGCCCGACGTACGAGCGGTGGGAGGAGGATGGTGCGCGAGACACAATCTCCGGTCGGGCGATTTGTTGCAGCATGGTCCGCACTGAGCAGAAGATTTTTCCCCGCCTATAAATTTCCGCGCTCTTTCTCCGCTGTTTTGTTGATCCTGCTGCTGCTTGGTGAGGCGGGAGTCGCTGCTTATGTGATGCGAGATCTGGCCCGATCTTATGCAACCGTCGAGAGTATGTACAACGGATCGGTGCAAGTTCTTCTGCGATTCGGAGATGTGCAGTATGAAGCTCAGGAGACTCGGCGCAGTACGCTTTACGCTCTCAGCACAAATGATGCCAATCTCCAGGTTGACTATGCCGACCAGTCGCGCAGCGCCGACCGGAGAGTTACGGAAGGAATCGCCCACTATCTGGCGCAAGTGCGAACCAGTCGGCAGGCTGAGGCCGGCCACCGCCTGGCGGCAGATTGGAGCGCTTATCTCACAGTACGAGACGACGTCTTGGGCCTCATTCTTGAAGGGAGTCCGAAGGAAGCGGTGCAACTGGATCTTAGTCGGGGCGTTCCAGAGTTCGATCAAGTCCGGCACGATCTCGATGAAATCAAAATTCTGTATGACCAGCAGGCCTCCCGAGAACTCACTACGGTTGCTGAGCTATCGCGACGCTCGACCGACAGGCTCACGCTGGCGGTTGCATGCGGACTCCTGTTTGGAATGCTCGCGATTTGGGCTATCCAACGGAGCAGAATGCAAGCCGCAGTGCAACTGGCGAAGTTGCAAATGGACTTTGTGGCATCCATTTCGCATGAGCTTCGAACCCCTATTACGGCCATTCTGACCGCCGCAGAGAATATTCGCGATGGTCTCGTACTCGGGCGCGAACAGCTTCTAGAGCAAGGGTCTGTCATTACAGAGCAGGGTTCTCGGCTGGTGGAACTCGTGGATCAGGTCTTGCTATTCTCCGCGACCTCGCAGTCAGCATTGTCCCATCCACTTCGCGAGTTCCGCGTGGAGGAACTCATCGCGCATTCACTGAGGTCGACCAAGTCACTTCTCGAGTCCGCGAAATTTACGATCGAGCAAGACCTTGAGCCCGGGTTGCCCCCTATCTTCGGTGATCTTTCGCTGTTATCCCAATGCCTGGAAAATCTCATTGTGAATGCCGTGAAGTACGGAAGTGACAATCGCTGGATCAGAATCTCTGCGAGACTGCGCCAGCAACGCAGGGATGTACTGATTCACGTGGAGGATCGCGGCATCGGGATTCAACCTTCGGAGCTTCCCCATATCTTTGATCCGTTCTATCGAAGTCCGAAAGTTGTCGCTGCGCGAATACGCGGAACGGGGTTGGGATTATCTATTGCGAAACGCAGTGCTGAGATTTTCGGAGGAGAAATCAGCGTTTCCTCCGAAGTCGGTTTGGGCAGCACCTTTACTCTTCGCCTGCCTGTGGCAAAGGAGAGAATTCGGGAAGCAGTTGTTTCCTCGAGCAACAGGACTAGGATAGACACAATATGAAAGAAAGTATTTTACTGATCGAAGATGAACAGTCCGTTCAGTCCACTTTAGGCTTACGGCTTCGTAGCGAGGGGTACGTGGTCGACACTGCCAGTGATGGGACGGAAGGATTCGAAAAAGCGACGACGTCTCCGTTCGATCTGATCATCCTCGACGTTATGCTTCCCGATCGCAGTGGATTCGATATCTGCCGCGATATTCGCCAGGCCGGCCTCGCCACTCCTATCCTCTTTCTGACGGCGCGCAGCCAGACCACTGACAAGGTACTCGGTCTCAAACTCGGCGGCGACGATTACGTGACTAAGCCGTTCAAAGCTGCCGAACTGATGGCACGAATCGAAGTTCTGCTGCGAAGAGTTCCGGTTCGCTCTGGATACGGAGTGCACCAATTTGGACCCATTCGGGTCGATCTGCGCCGCGCGGAAGTCACGCGCGACGGCGCGCCCGTATATCTCTCCGCCCGCGAATTCCAACTCTTGCGCTACTTCATTGAGCGTGCCGGAAGCACCATTCCCCGCTCTGAGCTGTTGCAATCCATTTGGGGATACAGCGAGAAAACTCTCACGCGTACTGTGGACATGCATGTCTCCAGCCTGCGCGAAAAGCTGGAACAGAATCCCAAACGTCCGGAGTTCATCGTGACCGTAGCTGGGGTCGGCTACAAGTTTATGGGCTCGAAAAACTTCTAATCATTCCCGGTCTTTCCCACCTCGTTAGGCTCTTGTTCGTCTGTCCTACCCGTGTTGTGACTGACTACAGCAAATGGCGAAAGTTGTAAAATACGTAAATTGATTGTCAGTTCTCCATCCTGATTGCTAAGCCGCAAGCAGATTTGTAACCCCCCCCGATAGATTCAGCCGCGAATGTGGGTGCTGCAAAAGGGGTTGTACCCCGGAACTGCTTGCAGGGCCTAAGTAGGGAAGGAGGCTGCACCGCCATGAGGAAGTCGTCCCAGGTTTTGATCCCGATACTCATCGTCGCCTTCGCGACCGTAGCCGCGAGCGCGCAGTCATTTCGCGTGCAGTGTCCGGCCAGCACCATTACGCACCCTCTAACAGGTACGAACTGCAGCACGAACCCGACCGGACCCGGGTGCAATAACTCAGAACCTGCATACAACGGCCCGACGCAGTTTAATCCCCCGTCCATGGGTCTCCCTGGGGGAACGAGCGGGGACTTTGTGACGCCGGTTGCAGGCACCGTGAACGGTGCCATCAAGTGTATGCAGATCTCGGGCGGCGACGGCTTCTCGACGATGGCCGACGGAAATCAGGTATTCATGTTCGCTTTCGGACCGCTCTCCGGCTTGGCCGACATTGCCGCCGGGCGCACAGGTCTGCAGTTTCCGTACGTCTTCAACACGCCGTATCCGGGCACCGGGACTAGCCAATATCTGGTGCGCGGCGATCCGGCAACGACTGATGGCGCAGTGAGCGGTGCCCAGCCATGGCCCTCAAGCAATCCCCCAACGGTGAACCCGCTATTTACGTGGAACGGCGCGGTCGGACTGGCCCCCGATGTCGTAAATGTCGTCACGGTCAGCAACCTCGTCGAGGGCCCGGTGACTGCTGCCCTTTACCCGGGAGCCACGGTTCCTGGCTGCCCCACCACGACCGCTTCGGCTAATACGGTATCGGCCTGGACAGACGCGCCTTCCGGTTTTGCCGCTGGACAACAAGTCACAATTAGCAACGCTGTAGCTGAGGGGCCGACCCCAACGCCTGCTGGCTACGCGGGTACTTGGACCGTCAGCTGCGTGGCCACCGCAAGCGCCATGACCCCGGACGGATTTCAGGAATATGCCTTCCAGTACATCGACACGACCGCGGGATTGGCCTCCGATACCGGCAACGATTTAGCTGCGACCGCCGCTACCCCTCCAGTAATCGACGGACACGTCGACCCACGCCAGATCATGGATATCGGCGTGATGAACGGAAATATTCCGGCTCCTCTGTTCGCGTTTGACGAGGACGACGAATTCTTCCTGACCCTTACCAACGTCGGCATGATCATGCGCCCCGACTTGTTCGAGCAGCATACGGTCCACTTCCACGGTTACCCCAACGCTTCTTCGTTCTATGACGGCGTTCCGGATGCGTCCATCGCCATTAACATCGGCGCCAGCTTCACCTACTACTATCTCGCTCCCGATGCCGGCACTTACTTCTGGCACTGCCACATCACCCCGCCTGAGCACTTGCAGATGGGCATGGTGGGCCAGGTTTATGTGAGGCCCCGGCAAGATCGCGTGCCCACAAATGGAAACCTTTACACATTTCTCGGATACCAGAATGGGATCACTGAGCCCACGACGAATCCGGTAGTGGATCCACGCACCGTTTGCAATACCGCCGCTGACATCCTGTGCAGCGCTACCATGCCGGCCATCAACAGCGGTGCCACGAGACCAGCGGCAGGTACCCTCTGCAATGGCACCAAACCGTCCTCCGAGGGGACTACGCCGGAATACGTCTACAACGACGGCGACGCTTCGACCTGTTACGACGTGGTTTACCCCGTACAGATGCATGGATTCGATCCGAACTTCCACTTCATCGGCATGACCTTTAACCCGGAAATGTTTGTCGACATGAATGACAAATACTTCCTCCTGAACGGGCGGAGCTATCCCGACACGGTCGCCCCGGGTCCTCAGGCCACAGTCACGACCGATGGCCAGATGCATTACTCGCAGCCGCTTCCCGCCATCATCAACATTCCGGTGGGCGGAAAGGCTTCTCTGCGGCTGGTCAACCTCTCAGTCGCGGAATACTTCACCTTGCAGAGCCTGGGCGTTCCCATGCATGAGGTGGGATTCAACGCCAAGCTGCTGCGCGACCAGGACGGCAACAACACCGAGTTCTATACCAACTCGATCACTCTGGGCGGCGGCGAATCGCTCGACGTGATTCTGGATGCCAGTGACGATGGCTGCAGCGCCTATCTGGGCACGGGGTGCGCTGCGAAACTGTACCCGGCGGGCAGCACCTTCTATCTCTACGAGCCCGATCTCTTCAGGCTCTCAAATGACGCCGAAAACTTTGGCGGCATGATGACCGAGGTCCACATCTGCAACAGCGTCACGAGTGACACGTTTGGAAACGTTTGCAACTAGGAGAGCAGCAATGAGGCCGATGAACATGAAAAACGCGACGTCCAAGACGCAACTCTTCCTGGCGCTAATCGTGGCGGTAACGCTGTTGCTTGCGCCAGCCGCCTTCGCTGCGGCTCCCGGAATCACCGGCACAGGAACGGTTGGGACCTTCAATTTGACGGCTCAGGACAGCTTCCTGAACCAGCCAGATGGCGAGGCGGTTTACTCCTGGGGGTACGGATGCGTCTCCGGGTCATCGCCGAGTTTCGTCCCGAAGGCAACGTTTCAGTTCGCCCCAGCTTGCAACACCATGCAAGTTCCCGGTCCCACCATGGTTGTCACGGAAGGGCAGACGGTCATCGTTAACCTGAGCAATAATCTGCCCACCGCCGCGGGCAACACCTCGATCCTATTTCCAGGATTCAACGTCTCGACCAGTTGCTCGGCCACAACGCCGGTCGGAGTGCAGGGATTGCTAACGTGCGAAGCGGCGCCCACGCAGACCGTAACCTACACATTCACCGCTACAGCCCCAGGGACACATCCCTACTACAGCGGAACTCAGGGCGACCTCCAGATCGAGATGGGCCTTTATGGCGCCGTAATTGTGCTGCCGATGAATCCTCCTACCAACTGCGCCAACGGCAACACTCTCACCAACCTGTATGGAAAGGTGGATTACGGAACCCGCACGGGCATCGCTGGGTTTCCTGAGCAGGATTTCCGCCTGTCGACTGCAGCCTACGACCATCCCAAGAGCTGCTACGACCGCGAATACCTGTTCCAGTGGGCCGAGATGGATCCCCGGATTCACAAGCAGGCACAGGCACAAGTCCAAGCCAAGTATGGCTGCACTCCAGGAGTAATGGGATGCAGTCTCGACGTCCAGACTGAGCCCTATCACCCCGCTTATTTTCTGATCAATGGACGTTCGATGCCGGACCTCATGGATCCCAATTATGCATCGGAGTATCCCCACCAGCCCTACAACGGCAACCCGCACATTCATCCCGGCGAGTTGCTGTTGATTCGCACCATCGGCCAAGGACGCTGGCAACATCCCTTCCACGAGCATGCCAACCACGTTCGCATTCTGGCTCGTGACGGAGACTTGATTCTCAGTCCGACAAACCCGAAGAGCAGTCTTGCGGGTGTCTTGATGTTCAACACGGATACGACCCCGGGCGAGTCGTTCGACGGAATTTTCTATTACAGCGGCAGGGGATTGAACTGGGATCCGTTTGGCCACCACCCAGCGGGCTCCGGGAACACAACTTCGCCTCCGTTCACGATCACTGCTATCAGTGAGGCGGGAAATAGTGTGACAGCCACAGTCAGCGGCACGCTTCCCGCTGCTTTCGTTACTAATTCGATGGTAACGGTTGCGGGCGCTCCGGCCGGATACAACGGGACGTTTGTAGCGACGTCCGTGGCTCCTGGTGCCATGACCAGCACGTTCACTTATACCGACGCGACAGCAAGCCTAGCTGCCGGAGCAGGCGGAACGGCGACTGCGAACCTGGGCGCTGAGAGCGCGAGTCCATTTCCGACCGATCCCCTCGCTTCCTTGCCGTGCATTCCAGACGCTAACGGCTACAACACCGGGAACCCGTCGGCTCTGAATTACTACGAGTGGTGCCAGGACCACAACAAGCCGATCCAGGTGAACCCGTTCGGCGACGTCGCCTCGGGCGGCCCGGCCACTTTCCCCGATCCAGATGTCTTCACCAACGGTGCCTGGTACGGTGGTTCTCCATACCTCGGCCCGGATGCGAGTCTGCGCGCTTCTCATCCTGCTTGCGACACCACGAACAATGCTAACTGCACGGACTTGCAACCTGCGAACGTGCAGGCCAACCCCGCCAACGAGCGCGGCTGGGCCTTTATGTGGCACTCGCATAACGAGCGCGAGATCACCACGAATAACGTCTTTCCCGGTGGCATGTTGATGATGCTGCTGGTGGATTCACGGGAATTTGCAATCGATGAGAGCAAGTAGGGCAGGCTTGGGCGCCTGCTTTGAAAGGCCCGTCAGGCTGACATCCCCCGATCAGCACTGGGCAAACAAGAAACTCAGATTTGTGTCGAGCACTGAACACCACGAGAGGGCGACGACAATGATCCGTATCAACGATTCCAAGGCGATGACTACACTGAAGGCCGCAGTCCTATTGAGCGCGTTCCTTCTCTTTGCGGCCGCGACGGGCTTCGGCCAGCAAGTGGTCAACTTGACAGCAGGGCCGACTACGACCACTCTGCCGGATGGCACGACGCTGCCCATGTGGGGCTACAGTTGCAGCGCCGCTGCTTCAGGTTCGACGGCGACCTGCGCCCCGTTGAGCGGAGCGAATCCCGCCGCGTCCTCTGCGGCCATGGGGGCTCTGGGCGGAGTCTATCTGCTGAATGGCGGGTCGGGCTACTCGTCTTCGCCCACCGTCACCGTCAGTGCACCGACGGGTGCCATCACCGGTGTGACGAATGTTACGGCCACAGCCACCGCTATCGTGAGCGGCGGTCAGATCATTGGCTTCAATGTGACCAACCACGGAGCTGGCTATGTGTCGGCTCCTACCGTGACGATTACGGATGCTACCGGCGTCGGAGCCATTGCGGCTGCTGCGCCGGCCTGGTCCCCGATCGAGATCACCGTTCCGTTTGTTTCCGGTGGAGCAAGCCTGACCATCAACTTGACCAACAACCTTTCATTTACTCCAGCGGCGGGCGGGACTGCGAATAACATTCCCACCTCGATCGTGATCATTGGTCAGGTAGGCGGCGGCCTCGGCACCTCGCGAACCACTACGCCGAGCCCCAACCACGCCAACGCGCAGGGGTGCGTGACTTGGTTTATCGCCTCCGGCGCCACGCCGCCCAGCACCCCATGCACTTCTCCACAAGCTGGCGCTTCAGGGACGCCGCCGGTCCAAGGGCCGCGGGTTCAATCTATGGCCTCGGAAGTGGCGGCGGTTGCTCCGGGCACAACCTCGGCAACATCGCTCACCTGGAACGCTCTCCGGCCGGGTACTTATCTGCTTGAGTCCGGTACTCATCCTTCGATCCAGGTACCCATGGGCCTGATCGGCATGTTAGTCGTCACCACCGCCCCCACCAGTACAGCACTGGGCACGGCATATCCCGCGTTCACACCTCCAACGGCGACTGCGGCCACTCAAGTGGCGCTTCCGGCAGTGCAATACAACGCGGAAGTTCCGCTCGAGTTCAGTGAAATTGATCCGGTGCAGAACAAAGCAGTTGACTTGGCTGTCCGGACCGCCGGCTTCAGCGAGACTGCAGTGTGGTCGGAGATGAACACCGGTCAAGTCACATCCATTAACTTGACCAGCGGAGGCAGCGGGTATACAGCGCCCCTGTCGGTTGCGATTACAGGCGGGGGTACTGGGAGCGGTGGCGCCACTGCGACCGCTCAACTCGGCGGCTTCATATCAAACATCAACCTGACCGCGGGTGGAACCGGTTACACAAGTCCCACAGTCACCATCACCGACGGCACAGGCTCTGGGGCGTCAGCCGAAGCCACCGTGGCGAATGGCGTAATCACTGGGATTATCATCACCAATCCTGGCAGCAACTACTCGGCGCCGACCGTCACCATCAACGACGGGGCTGGTACGGGTGCTGCGGCAACCGCCACGGTCACGGGAACACCCGGCGTTGTCTACTCCGTTACTTTGACGTCCGCGGGCGGAGCCTATACTAGCACCCCGACAATCGCGATCACGGGTGGAACGGGCACCGGTGCCTCAGCAACAGCCGTTGTCACTACAGGCGGCTGTGGCACTGCGCACACCTGCTACCCACCGGCGGTGAATTACACGCCCTTCTATTACCTGATTAATGGGCAAGCATTCGACAAGACCAATCCGGGACGCTCGCTGTTTCCGGCGACGGCTGGTGGCACACCTGCTGCCCCGGTCACGACATTCTCGGCCACCGGTACGGTTCTCGTCCGCCTCGTGAACGCCGGCCTCCACATGCACGTGCCGTCGATCGTTGGCTCGCAAACCACTGGCTTTGATGGCACCGGAGCATCCACGGTCGTAAACGGCTTCCAGTTGATCGCGGAGGATGGCAACCCGGTCCCGAACCTGAAGGCTCCGCGGGTCCAGACTGATGTCTTCATGGCTGCGGGTAAGACCTACGACGTGATGGTCAATGTGCCCGCCGCAGCAACCGTCGGCGGAGTGCCGCCGTCGCTCCCGATCTACGACCGCGAATTAAGTCTGTCGGCCAATTCTTCTATACGCGATGCCGGAATGTTGGCGTACATCGGCGTCAATGGATCTACCCTCCCGGTTTCGGCAGGCAGTGGCGTCTTCGCCACCGCGGCCGCCAACGCAGATATTTACGGCTCCCTTGCTCCTTGCGCATCAACCGCGACTTCCTGCATTCCCCTCGTCATTTCAGATCCGTCCAGGGGCGTGATCGCTAACGACGTCAATGTGTACGGCGTCGAGCTGGTGATTCCCCCCGCCCACGGCTCGGTGACCTGCAATGTCTTGCCCTCAAGCCCAGTGGCAGGGATTTGTGCGAATGGCACGTTTACCTATATGCCCAATCCGGGCACGACCGCAGATTCTTTCGGATATTGCGCGAACGGCGCGGCTGCGGGTACGACCGGCCTCTGCACCACGGTTTCCCTGGCCGCGTCCTCGCTGACGGGCCCTCCAACTGCGAACGCCATCACATACACGTCCCGGGTAGCCACCTATATCAAGATTCCATCGCCCGGTGTTCTCTCGGTGGACTCGGACCCGAACAACTTACCTCTGACCGTGGTTACGAGCGGGACTACCGCTCCAACGGCACCGACAGGTGCCTCTCTGCTCATGGATCCGAACGGCGGGTTCGTCTTTTCTGTGGGGTCAGCAACCTCGAACACTGCCTGCCCCGGTACTGCCCCGACCGGATCCAACTGTTTCAAATTTAACTACTACGCGCAAAACTCAAATGGGATACAGAGTGTTAGTCCCGGCGCAACCGTCACCCTGGTATTCCCTCCGCCGAGTAACTTGCAGGTCAAGGTGCTGGATGCCCAGGCGTACAACAACTGCAACGGGAATGGCGCTTGCATCGCTGGCTTGGTACCGTTCCCCGACTACAAATGGATCATTGAAGAAGACAAAACGTTCTACGTCGATCCGAACTGCACCACCAACAGCAGCATCACCACGCCGGGCTGCCCCGCCGTGGTTGGTCCCTCGGGACAGAGCACGATTCCGACATTTGGCGTGCAATTCCATACCAGTAATGCCGATTACGTTGCCCAGGGCTGCACCGGGCCTATGTCGTGCGAAGCTGGCCAAACGATGCTCGACACGCGGCCAGCCTGCACTTCCCCCGGAAATCCAGTTGGTTGCAGTGCTACCGCTGGACAGCACATCGCTGCGGTGTGCGACCTGGGCAACGGCGCCTGCCGGCCCGATCCGACCGGGAATGGTTTTACGCCGGTGAATCCCAGCCAGGTCGTTCTCGATCCCTCCAAGCGTTACTACATTTCCGTGTTGCCGGGGGATGCGGCCAATCCATTCCCGGCTTACGTGGGCGCTCCGCAATGCCCAGCCTTGGGCGCAGAAGCCCCTGTAGGTAATACGCAGTGCGGACACACGATGAGCGGCGCTCCGATCGCGCCGGTCTGCAACATACTGGGTGGGCCGAACGCCTGCAACGGAACACAAACCTTCGCGAATACAACCGTGAAAGTGCTCTCCCTTCCAACACCGCTGCCCACGGGTAAGCTTTCGCTGATCGTTTTCGAAGACGACTACCCGGTGAACGGCGAGCAGGATAGCGGAGGCGGAAGCGGCACGGTTGCCCCTGTGGAGAACGGGTTGGGCAGCTTCAACATCGTTCTGTGGGATACCTACGGTGGACTCGGCGATGTCACCGGGCAAGACACCTACGACGAGTTCAACCAGCCGCTGTCAAATAGTTTGGCGGGTACCATCGATCCCGTGACCGGACTCGACGCCTGCCCGATCTCGGCCGAAGCGAGCATGGGTTCGGCGGGCGCCGGAGCCGGACTACCGGGCGCCACTAACCCAGGGGGCATCACCGGCATGATCGTGACCTGCCCGAAGTATGAATCCGACAACGCTACTTTATCTCCATTGGCGGGCCAGGCGGTCATCGCCAACCTCATGCCGGAAAAATTCAGCGTGCAAGCCTACCCGGGAGCGGACCGGATTGCCCGCGGCGAACAGTGGCTGCAGACCAACACGCTCGATGGTCAGCATCCGCATGATTCCTTCATCCGCATCGGCGAGCCAAGCTACTTCCAGGAGTATGGTCCGGCCGGATATCACGTGGCCATCGGTTTTGCGAACCCGGCAATCATCAATGCGCGGCACAACGATGTTTGCGCCGGCTTCGGCAGCCCGGGCGCGGTCGGTCCCTGCACTAACACCATCGACGGGCAAGTGGACGTCCAACGCCTGAGTCGCACACCAGACCAGAGACTCTACCCTAGCGGTTCACGCGATGCGCTCATCTGGACCCAGTGCTGGGTCAGTTTAGGCGACCCCGATGGCGAGGACTTCCAGTTCACCTTCTGCGATGCCAACGGGAATTTCAGGTTCACGAACGTCCCTGGCGGCAACTGGAGACTGACCATCGGCGACCAATGGAA